>OKCD01000271.1_pt1 | contig 12394 bp, 9 predicted proteins | sample 1611611 | NCBI WGS metagenome assembly OKCD01 (sample SAMN04436756, study PRJEB24849) | human gut metagenome | biome: human gut; feature: NICU; material: stool | host: Homo sapiens | place: USA: Saint Louis, MO | collected 2011-02-15 | reverse complement strand
TTAGTAGATACTGGATCTTTAATATGGATATGATTAGGAGATTAAAATGAATATAGTAAAACCACAAACTATTGCAGGTGTGATGGAGTTATTACCAGAAGATCAATTAGCATTTGATTATATAAAAAATATCATTGAAGAAACTTTTTTGTCTTATCAATTTTTACCAATTGATACGCCAGCAATTGAAAAAAATGATATTTTATTTGCCAAAGGCGGCGGAGAAACCGAAAAGCAAATTTTTGGAATTGATTCATCAAAAAAAGATATGTCTTTGAGATTTGATTTAACAGTTCCTCTTGCAAGATATGTTTCTGAACATTTTTCTGATTTGAATTTCCCTTTCAAAAGGTATCAAATTGCAAAAGTTTATAGGGGAGAAAGAAATCAAAAGGGAAGATACAAGGAATTTTACCAATGCGATATTGATATTATTGGAAATAATTCTTTGTCAATTCACAATGATGCACTTTTGCCTAAGGTTATTTATGAAATTTTTCAAAAACTTGACTTTAATGGAATAAAGTTCCATATTAATAATAGAAAGCTATTGAATGGATTTTTTGAATCGCTTGAAATTTCTGATAAGGAAGAAGTTTTAAGAACAATCGATAAAAAAGCAAAAATCGGTGAAGAAAATACAAAAGAGCTTTTGGTAGAAATTTGTGGAGAAGAAAAAGCAGATAAATTGATGGAGCTTATAAATAATAAAAGAGAAAACAAAGAGCTTTTGACTTATCTTGAATCACTAAATTTAAATGATAATTATAAAATTGGATTAAATGAATTAAAAGAAGTTTATGATTATATGATTAAATTTGGAATTGATGATGATTCAATTATTATTGATTTGTCAATTACTCGTGGTCTTGATTATTATACATCTACAGTTTATGAAACTTTTTTGGATGGTTATGAATCAATTGGAAGTGTATGCTCTGGTGGAAGATATGAAAATCTTGCAGGAAATTTCTCAAAACAAAATCTACCAGGAGTTGGTCTTTCAATTGGATTAACCAGATTATTTTATCAATTTCAACAGCTTGGTCTTGTAGAAAAATATAAAGCTAAATTTACAGATTGTCTTGTAATTCCTATGGATGAAAATTTAAATTTTTATGCCATAGATATTGCAAACAAATTAAAAGAGCAAGGTCTAAAGGTTGACATATATCTTGAAGATGGAAAATTTAAGAAAAAAATTAATTATGCAGACAAAATTGGCGTAAAAAAAGTCTTAATAATTGGACAAGAAGAATATGAAAACAAAATGGTTTCTGTAAAAAATATGGAAGATGGAAAGCAAGTTAGTGTGAAAGTTGAAGAGATTAGAGAATATCTATAAGGAGAATTATGAATTTTAGAATAATAACAGACGGTTCTAGCGATATGAACGTTGATTTCATAAAATCATCGAATATTACCATAGTGCCTATGCAATCAAATATGGAAGATGAAATTTATGAAATTATAGGTACAGATATTGAAAAACTAAATGAATATTATGAATTTATGTTAGAAGATAAAAATGTATCAACAAGCCAAGTAAACTTAGCCTCATTTGAAAAATATTTTGAAGAAGTTTTAAAAAATGGAGAAGATATTTTTTATATAGGTTTAAGTGAGGCCTTGTCAGGAACTTTTGAAAATGCCCAAAAAGCAAAAGAAATTTTAGATAAAAAATATCCAGATAGAAAAATATATATTTATAATATAAAACAAGCATCAACAGGTGCAGGACTTTTGTGCCAAATTATTGTGAAAATGCAAGAAGAAGGAAAAGATATAGAACAAGTTGCATCTTATATAAAAGAAAATTCAAAATACATGGTTTCACAATTTGGAGTTGAAAGTCTTAAATATCTTTATAAGGGCGGAAGAATTTCAAAAACTAGCGCTGATATAGGTGATTTTTTGAAAGTAAAGCCAGTAATTCACATTACAGATGATGGTTCTCTTGAAGTTTTAAAACTTGAAAGAGGAACAAAGAGGGCTATAAAAGTATTATTCAATAATTTCAAAAAAAATTGGAAACCAGAAATTTCTAATGAAGTTCTTATAGGCTATGCTTATTTTGACGAAAATGCTATAAAATTAAAAGAGATGGTAGAGAGCAAATTTCCAAAAGCAAAAGTAAGCCTTGCACCAATTGGCTCATTGATTGGATCTCACGTTGGACCAGGAATGTATTCTTTGTCATATTTTGGAGAAAAAAGATAGGAGAAATATGCTCAAAAATAAAAAAAATGCAGTAATTTTTTCTTTAATAGCAATGTTTTTATGGGGGAGTGCAATCCCCCTTATTAAATCCACTTATCAAGTTTTGCAGGTAGAATCATACGACACCTTTGCAAAAGTTTATATAGCTGGAATTAGATTTTTTATGGCAGGGATTTTGGCGTTTTTTTATGCCAAAATTTTTGGAAAAAACAAAATTTCATTTTCTAAAGTAAACATAAAATTAGTTATAATTCTTGCAATACTTCAAACTTTTTTGCAATATTTTTTCTATTATATAGGTCTTTCAAATACAAGCGGAGTAAAATCATCAATCATACAAACATCAAATTCATTTATGATTGTAATAATTTCACTTTTTCTACTTCCAGAAGATAAAATTTCAATAAAAGATCCAAAAATGAAAGCCTTGGAAGAAAATCTAAAAAAATTAAATGAAAAACTTGAAAAAAATACCAAAGAAAAAAGACTTATAGAAAATATTCTATCAAGTTTTCCATATTATAGAATGGTTGATGATTATGTAAAATCAAGTGAATACAGAGATGAAAAAATGGCAGAAAATGTTTCTTGGATAAAAGATTATGAAAAAAATTCAAGAATAATGATAGCAGGCCACAACGGTCATATTGGAAAAAAAGAAGCACTTTATAAAAATATGGGAGAAAATTTACTGGAAAAATATAAAAAATCATATTTTCCAATAGGAACAGATTTTTATAAAACAAAGGTAAACATAAAAACTATGCAAAAAAATCAAAGGACAATACAAAAATTTATATCAGCAGATCCATTTGCCTATGGGGCGAAAAATTATAACAATTCCTATTATTTAGATTTTTCAAAAGTAAAAGATGGAGATAGTAAAAACCTCTTAGATTCAAAAATAAAAATGGGTTCATTAGGTGAAGGCTACACTTGGGTAATGAAATTTGTACCATACTCATACAGAATAGAAGAATCTCCAAAAGAAATTTTTGATTCCATGATATTTGTATACGAAGCAAATCCGACTGATATTATAGAAAATTAATAAAGCTCTTGGCTTAACCAAGAGCTTTATTTTTACATTCCAAAAATCTCTTTTCCAAGTTTTGTATTTTTTGGATCTTCTTTTTCGAATACTATTTTTTTAACGTCATTTTGGAATTTTATGTCTTTGTAGAGGATGCCTCCTACAAAATCTTCGCCTTTTTTGAATAATTTGTAGACTTTTTCTTCGTCTTCTTTTTTGATTTCTTCGATTCCTTCGCCTGAATTAAATCCTGCTGAAAATAATTTAATATCACCAAGTAAAAGTGATGAGAATGGTTTTGGTGTTTGGTAGGTTTTATTATCACCTGTCATATTGCTTCCTGCAATTTCTCCCATTTCCATTGATGCGGTCCAAAGGCCTATTGTAGCTTTTCCTAATTGCATACAATCTCCTGCTGCATAAACATTATCATCACTTGTTTTTAAATTTTCATTTACAAGGATTCCACGTTCAATTTCAAGTCCAGATTTTTCTGCGACTTCTAGATTATTTCTTACGCCTGTTTGAACCAAAATTGTATTTGCTTCGATTTCTTCTCCATCTTCAAGTTTTATTCCACAAACTTTGCCGTCTTTTTCTAAAATTTCTGCAGTATTTTTTCCTGTAGAAGTTTTAATTCCTGCATCATTTAATTCTTTTTCTAATTTTTTGGAAAGTTCATTATCAAGTTGTTTTCCCAAAATATAGTCAAAAGTTTCAATAACAAGGACTTCACAACCTGTATTTTTTACAGAAAAAGCAGCTTCAAGTCCCAAAAGTCCTCCGCCAATTACTACAACTTTCTTATTTTCCTTGATGTGATTTTTGAAAGAATTCAAATCCTCAACACTTCTAATTGCAAAAACTCCATCAGCGTCAATATTTTTTATTGGTGGCACAAATGGATGAGATCCTGTTGCTATAAGAGCCTTTCCATATTCGATTTCTTCCCCGTTTTTTAAAATTGCCTTTTTATTTTCAAGATCAAGTTTTTCTACTTCACATTCAAGCTTTTCTTCTATATTATTTTTTTCGTACCATTCAGGTTTTTTTACCAAAATTTCATCATCTGTAAAATCTTTTGCAATAAGCTCAGATAATTTTGTTCTCCAATAGGTGTGTTTTGCTGATTTTGAAATTATAATAATAGAAGAATTTTCTTCTTTTTTTCTAATAGTTTCAGCAGCCTTTTGTCCTGCTATTCCATTTCCAACAATTAAATAATCGTAAATTTCTTCTTCTCCTTTTGTTTATTTATTAACTAATATTTTTTCTCTTCCTATTAGTTTACCCATTTTCAATTAATTTATCTATAAATTGGGTAAATTAATAAGGTAAAAGGAAATAAAAATTATAAAATTAAAATAAAGAAAGAATTTTAAAATGGATGATTATGTAAAACTTGCTTATGATGCAATTGAATATTATTTAGAAAATAAAACTTATTTAAGAGATTTTGACGAAAAATTTAAGGAAAAATCAAACGGTATTAGGGTTGAAGTTAAAATTAGTGGAAGGCTTAAGGGGATTTCTGGATCAATTTTTCCAACTAGGAAAAATTTGGGCCTTGATATAATCCATGAAGCAGTAAACGCAGGATTTTTTGATTTAAAATTTAATCCAATTACAAAAGAAAATTTAAAAGATTTAGAAATAAAAGTTTTTGAATATTTTGATGTAGAAAAACTTAGATTTATTGAAGATTTTAATGATTATGATGGAATAATGCTCTCTTTTATGGAAGAAAATTATTATGTCTATAGAAAAGACTTTGATTCTGATATAGAAATGTTAGAAAAAGCCCTAGAAATTTCTAATGTTGATAGCTGGGATAATTTTTCTATTGATAAATTTAGAATGAAAATACATAAATAAAGGAGATCTTATGCGGCTTTTACTTGCGATTTTTTCATCGATTTTTGCAGCTCTTACTTCAATTTTGGCAAAAATTGGAATAGAAGGGGTAAATTCAAATCTTGCAACTGCAATTAGGACTTTTGTAGTTTTAATAATGAGCTGGGGCATGGTTTTTATCACTTCATCATTTTCTGGAATTTATAATATTAGCAAAAAATCTTGGATTTTTTTAATTTTATCAGGCCTTGCGACTGGACTTAGTTGGCTTTGTTATTATGGAGCCTTAAAATATGGAAATGCTTCAAAAGTTGTTCCGATTGATAAAATGAGTGTGGTTTTAACTTTGATTCTTGCATTTTTATTTTTGGGAGAAGAATTTTCTACAAAATCTATTATTGGATGTATTTTAATTACAGCAGGAACTCTTTTTATGGTTTTATAAATATATATTTTTTTAAATAAAAAGCAATTTGACTTTTTTCTTTAAAAATAGTAAATTAGTCAGTAGATATAGGCAATTAAAAGAAGAGTAGTTTTAAAAAATAATTTACAGAGAGGCCTTTAGGTGAAAGTGGCTATGAATTTTTTATTATGAAGATCATCTTTTAGCTTAATAAATGAAAAAATTAGTTTATTACGTAAGATAGGCGTTAACTTCATACTCAATTTTTGGGTGGACCGTCCCTTCTGGGGGCGTTTTTTTATTATAATTTATTTTAAAAGAAAAAATTAAAAAAAAGAAAGGGAATTATGGCAAGTTTTAAATCATTAGATACAAAAAATACTAAACAAAGAGAACTTGATCTTTCCAAATACTGGGCTGATATAGACCTATTGGATAAGACTTTTACAACAAGAGAAGATGCAGACGAATATATAATTTATGACGGACCTCCAACAGCAAATGGAAAACCAGGAATCCACCACGTTATAGCAAGAACCTTGAAGGATATGACTTCAAGATATAAAAACATGAAAGGCTTTAAGGTTTTAAAAAAAGCTGGATGGGATACACATGGCCTTCCTGTAGAAATTGAAGTTGAAAAAGAATTAGGCTTTACAGAAAAAGATCAAATCGAAGCTTACGGCGTTGAAAAATTCAATCAAAAATGTAAGGATTCAGTTTTTAAATATTCAGATATGTGGAGAGATATGTCAGATAGGATGGCTTTTCTTTATGATATGGATAATCCTTATATAACTTTGGACAATGATTATATTGAAACTGAATGGTGGCTTTTAAACCAAGCTTTCAAAAAAGGATTAATTTATGAAGGCGCAAAAGTTATGCCATATTGTCCAAGATGTGGAACAGGTCTTGCAAGTCACGAAGTTGCTCAAGGCTATCAAATGGATAAGGCCATAACTTTAATTTGTAAATTTAAGAAAAAAGATGCCGAAAATGAATTTTTCCTAGCTTGGACAACAACTCCATGGACTCTTCCATCAAACGTAGCTTTAACTGTTCATCCAGAACTTGACTATGTAAAAGTAAATGATAAAACTGATGGCTGCTATTATTATTTGGCAAAATCTTTGCTTGAAAAAGTTATGGCAGATCATGATTATGAAGTTGTTGAAGAGATGAAGGGAAAAGATCTTGAATATGTTGAATATGAACAATTACTTCCATATGTAAAAGCAGATGGCAAGGCATTTTTCTTAACTTGTGCTGATTATGTTTCAGCAGAAGACGGAACAGGAATTGTTCACACAGCTCCAGCTTTTGGTGAAGACGACTACCAACTTGGAAGAAAATATAATTTGCCATTCGTTCAACCAGTTGACCTTGAAGGATGTTTTACAGAAACTCCTTGGAAGGGCAAATTTATTTTTGATACAAACGAAGAAATTTTCCTACATTTAAGAGATGAAGGAAAAGTTTATAAAAAACAAACAATCGAACACAATTATCCTCACTGTTGGAGATGTAAAACTCCACTTGTTTATTACGCAAAACCATCTTGGTATATAGAAATGAGCAAACTTTCTGAAAAAATGGTTGAAAATAATAACGGAGTTAATTGGTATCCACAAACAATCGGGGACAAAAGATTTGGAAATTGGCTTGAAAATGTAAAAGATTGGGCAATTTCAAGATCAAGATATTGGGGAACACCACTAAATCTTTGGAGATGTGATGATTGTGGTCACGTTGAATCAATCGGTTCAAGAAAAGAATTGGCTGAAAAAGCAAGAGAAGATATAAGTGAAGATATAGAACTTCACAGACCATATGTTGATGACGTAACAATAACTTGTCCGGATTGTGGAAAAGTAATGCACAGGGTTCCAGATGTAATTGACGTTTGGTTTGACTCAGGAGCAATGCCATTTTCACAAGTTCATTATCCATTTGCAAAGGGAGAAGATTTTGAAAATTATTTCCCAGCAGATTTCATTTGTGAAGGGATCGATCAAACAAGAGGATGGTTCTATTCACTCATGGCTATTTCAACAATTATTACAGGAAAAGCACCATACAAAAATGTATTAGTAAATGACTTGGTTGTTGATAAAAATGGACAAAAAATGTCAAAATCAAAAGGAAATACCCTAAATCCATTTGAATTATTTGATAAATATGGGGCAGATGCTGTAAGATTTTATTCTTTATATGTATCTCCTTGTTGGGTTCCAACAAAATTTGACGAAAAAGGTCTGATTGAAGTTAAAAATAATTTCTTTAGGACAATAGAAAATGTTTATAATTTCTTTGTTCTTTATGCAAATACAGATAATATTGGACTTGATGATATCAAAAATTTTGAAAATGTAGAGCTTGAAGAAATCGACAAGTGGTTATATTCAAGATTAAATTCACTATTAAAAGCCTATTATGAACAAATGGAATCTTTCGATTACAACAAGGTAGTTCATTTGGTAAATGATTTTGTTGTAGAAGATTTATCAAATTGGTATATAAGAAGAAATAGAAAGAGATTTTGGAGAGAAGAATTAACAGAATCCAAAAAAGCAGTTTACAAAACATGCTACGATGTTTTGCTAAGTCTTTCAAAAATGACAGCTCCAATAGCTCCATTTATTTCAGAAGAAATCTACAGAAATTTAACAGATGGACTTTCAGTTCACGTTGAAAAACTTGATGAAGTAAATGAAGATTTGATTGATGAAAAATTAGAAGAGAAAATGGATCTTGTAAGAAAAATGGTTACACTTGGTCGTGCATCAAGAGAAAAAGAATCAATCAAGGTTCGTCAACCTCTAGAAAAAATAATTGTAGATGGATCATTTAAAGACACAATCGGTGATTTAACAGGATTAATCAAAGAAGAATTAAACATAAAAGAAGTTGAATTTGCAGACGATCTTTCAGACTTTATGGATTATTATTTAAAACCAAATTTCAGAAAAGTTGGACAAATTTTTGCTAAAAACGTGGGAGCCTTTGGAAAATTCTTGGCTAGCGTTGATGCAAAAGAATTTGTAGAAAAAGTTGAAAATTCTCCACAAGAAATCGAAATAAATGGAGAAAAATACACTGTCGAAAAAGATTATCTTGACGTAAGAATCCAAGCAAAAGAAGGATTTGATGTTGAGATGGACGGAAATGTCTTTGTAGTTTTGGATACAGAAATCACAGAAGCTCTTAAAAAAGAAGGATACGCAAGAGAATTTGTATCAAAAATCCAAAATCTTAGAAAAGAAAATGGATACGAAGTTACAGATAGAATTGATATTTTCTACAGCGCAGATGATGAATTGAAAAATGCTCTTTGTGAATACGAAGAAGAAATCAAAAAAGAAACTTTAGCAGATACAATGGAAGTAAAAGACCTTGATATAGAAGAATTCGAATTAAATGATAAAACTGTAAAAATTGAACTAGAAAGAAAATAAATATAAGAGGAAGTGGGGAAACTTGCTTCCTTTTTTTGTGGATTGGAGTATATATGAAAATTGTACTTATGAATATGGTAAAAATTTATGATGAAAAAAATAATAAGGTTCTAGTTTTAGATAAAAAGAAAAAATATGGCTGGGAAGGCCTTACCTTTCCTGGTGGAAAAGTTGAAAAAAACGAATCTTTTGAAAATTCAGTAATAAGAGAGGCGAAAGAGGAAACAAACTTAGATATAAAAAATCCTAAACTTCTTGGAATAATCACTTGGGCCTTTACAAACGATGATGGAGAATTTCAAAAAGATGTTGGACTTTTATACCAAACAAGTGATTTTTCTGGAAAATTAATTGAAAATAATAGGGAAGGAAAATTGTTTTGGAAAGATTACGACGAATTTAAAAAAATGGATAAGATGAGCGAATCAATGCCAGAAATTTTAAAAATTTATGATGGGAAATACAGGGAAATTTATTGGGACGTGGATAAGGATAGAAAGGATTATTATTAATAAATTTAAAACTTAAAAAATATAAAGACTAATGATAGCAGAATAGGTATGTTCTGCTATTTTTTAGTTATTTATCTAATTGATTTCACAAAAAACATTAAAAAATCAATTTATAAATATATAAGTATTTAAAATATATAAAAATGAGCATCAACCTTGTCTTTAAGAATTTGGTAGATACTCATTTTTTTAAGAAAATATTAAAGAGTTTGTGAGTTTATTTTCTTTTCCTTTTTAAAGCAAAAAGAGATGATAGGGAAAGTGCCAAGGAAGTTCCAACAAAGGATAGGCTTTCAACTCCTGTTTTTGGAGAGGTTATTCCTTGAGTCTTTCTTTTATTTTTATCTTCTTTTTTATTATTTTTATCTTCTTGTTTTTTATTTTTTTCGTCCGAACGATTTTTATTTTTTTCCTTGTCACTAGCATTATTTGATGGATGTGTTTGATCGTTTGGCTTTAATTTTACATTATTTAGGGCATCGGTTAATTTGTTATTTAATGAAAGAATATCATTTATTGTAAGATTTTCGCCTTTAAGGGCTTTTTCTATTTCTTCAATTACCTTATTTAAATTTTTATCATTTATTTTCTTGCTAGTTTTTAATAAATTTTCAAGCGACGCTTTTGCTTTTTGGATAGATTCTTTTTCTTTTTGTAAGCTTAGGGCGTCTTTTTTATTTTTAAGATTATCTTTTGCTAAATCAAGGTTATCTTTTGCCTTGTCTATATCTTTTTGCAATTGTGTTTTTTCATCATGTGCTTTATTAAGTCTAGCTTTGATTTCATCTTCTTCTTTTTGTGCTTTTTCAAGCATTTCTTGAGCTTTTTGAGCTTCGTTTTTTGCTTTATTATATTTTTGTTTAGCTTCATTTATTTTTTCATCGTCTATTTTTTCTGGCAAATTATTTGTAAGATTTTTTATCAAATCTTCAAGTTCTTTGACCTTTTTGTCAGCTTGATCTTTTTGGATTTTTGTTTTATTCAAATTTTCGCTGGCTGTGTTTAGGTCTTCGTTTGCCTTTGCTATCAAATTTTTATTTGCTTCAATTTCTTTTTTCTTAGAATCTAGGAGATTTTTTGCTTCTTCTAATTCTTTTTGTGCTTGTTCGTATTGGGCATTAGCTTGGTTGAAAGAATCGGTTAAATTTTTAAGATTTTCTTTATTTTTATCTACTTGTTCAAGCAAAATATTTGCACTTTCTAAAGCTTTTGCATAAGCTTCTGCTTGTTCAACTTCTTCCAAAGACTCTAAATAAATATCAGCTTTCTCTTTTAATAGAGGAAGTTTTTCCTTTAATATTGCAAGATTATTTTCAAATTCTTCGGAATATTTTTTTATAAGTTTTTTGGCTTCTTTTTTGAAAATCTCATCTCTACTTGAATCGTAAGCAATATTTTTTTGCTCTTGCAAAACTTCACATGCATGTGATAAATTCATCCAAGCCTTGTGGAATTCATCATTAATCATTTCGTAATCATGTCCTTTGCCATTTCTTTTTAAATACAAGTCACCTAATTTATTATTTGCAGCTTTAGCTTTTTCTTCTAGATTATCCTTGTTTAATTTTCCATCTAAAATTTCTTGTATTACAATATTTTTGGCATTTGCTTGGCTTTTTTCTTTGATATTTTCTTTGAGATCATTGAAATTAGTATTATAATTTCTAAATATGTCAAATTCTTTTTCAGCCTCTTTATATAAATTTTTGTAATCTTCGGTAATTTTTTTGCAAATTTTATCAATTTCTTCTATTTGCTTATTTAAATCATCAATTTCATTTTGTTTTGCCTTATACCCATCACTATTCGGCTGAAGCCATTTAATATTTTCTTTGGCTTCTAGCAAATTTTGTTTAAGTTCTGACTTTTTATCGCTTATATCAGTCTTGTCTTTTTCATAATTTTTAATAGACGCATAGAGTTTATCCAAATCTTCATTTTGATAATTTAAAGAATTGCGTGAATCATCAACTTTTGATTTTAAATTATCATAATTTTGATTTTTTTCTGTCAAATCTTCTTTTTCATTTTCCAAATAATCGTCAGAATTTTTTTGCGCTTGGTCTAAATCTTTTTTTGCCTTATCTTTTTTCTCCAAGGCATCGCTTGCTTTTTTCTTTGCTTGATTCTCATAAATATCTTCTTGAGCTTTCTCATTTTTCTTAGCCTCATCAAGCTTATCATTTGCTAAGTCTAGGGCTTTTTTCTTTTCGTCAGCATTTTTTTGAGCTAAATTTAAATTCTCTTTTGCTTTTTCTTGTTGATTTTTAGCAATATTAAGTTCTTCTTTTGCTTTGGCTAAATTTTTGTCAGCCTCAACTTGTTTATTCTTTTTTTCGCTAAGATTTATATATTCGTCACTTGCCTCACTTTGTTTTTTGTAAGCAGAAATAAAATCATTATCAGCTTTTTTCTTATTTTCATTGGCTTTATTAAGTTCATTTTGTAAAGATAAAACTTTTTTATCAAGTTCTATTTTTTCATTTTCTTTAGCTTTTAAATTTTCATTTGCAATATCTAATTCTTTTTGTGCCTTACTAAGTTCATTTTCAAGATTTTTTTCATTTAAATTATCAGCAAAGCCAGTAGAATTTTCTCTATATTCTACCATATTTTCATCATTATTAGATGCGTAAGAATTATAAACGGGATTAACAACCCCCAAGCCCATAGCCAAAATTAGGGCAGTAGCGAATTTTTTGTTCTTTTTCAAAATTTAAACCTCCATAATGTTAAATTTTTTCTATTAAATTATAATTTAATAAATAATGATTATTTGATTTTCATTTGAATAGTAATTTTTTTAAATTTCAAATCATTTAAATAAAAAATTTAAAAAAGCAAATTTAAAATAAAAATTCAAAGAAAATAATTCGTAATAATAATCATTATCATCAATATGATAACAAAA
>OKCD01000262.1_pt1 | contig 12721 bp, 10 predicted proteins | sample 1611611 | NCBI WGS metagenome assembly OKCD01 (sample SAMN04436756, study PRJEB24849) | human gut metagenome | biome: human gut; feature: NICU; material: stool | host: Homo sapiens | place: USA: Saint Louis, MO | collected 2011-02-15 | reverse complement strand
CAATATTTCCATCTCTTGCTGCATTTTTTATTGATCTTAATATCTTGTCAATATCAAATAATTCAATTTTTCCATTTCTTTTTTTAACATATAATTTGTTGTCCAAAAAATTTTCAATAACTTCAATCTTCGCTTTATCCAATTCATCTGCAATTTCTTCTATTGATAAATTTTTTCCTTGATAATAATCAATAATTATTTTTGTAAGATCTGACATATATCCCCCTTAATTTTTTTCTTTTTATATTCTTACCCTAAATTTTTAGAAAATAAAAGATTGGACAAAATCCAATCTTTTTTATTATTATTTTTTTGTATAGTTTGGAGATTCTCTTGTTATTTGAATATCGTGTGGGTGGTTTTCTACAAGGGTTGCTGGGGAGATTTTTACAAATTTTGATTTTTCTTCTAATTCTTTTAAATTTCCTGCACCAACGTATCCCATTCCTGAACGAAGTCCTCCAAGAAGTTGATAAATTACATCTCCAACATATCCTTTTAAAGCAACTCTTCCTTCAACTCCTTCTGGAACAAATTTTTTGGTATCATTTTGGAAATATCTGTCGCTTGATCCTGATTTCATTGCAGAAAGTGAGCCCATTCCCCTGTATTCTTTGTATTGTTTTCCTTCAAAGACAATTGTTTCTCCTGGAGATTCTTCTGTTCCGGCAAATAATGATCCTGCCATTATTACACTTGCTCCACAAGCAAGAGCTTTTGTAATATCTCCAGAATATTTTATACCACCGTCGGCTATAATTGGAATTTGTGAATCTTTTGCAGCCTTTACACAATCAATTATTGCAGAAATTTGTGGAACTCCAACTCCTGTTACAACTCTTGTTGTACAAATTGAACCAGGTCCTATACCAACTTTTACAGCATCAACTCCGGCTTTTATCAAATCTTTTGTAGCCTCTCCTGTTGCAACATTTCCTGCTATTAATTGAAGATTAGGATATTTTTCTTTGATTTTTTTAATTGCAGTAATAACTCCTTTTGAATGACCGTGAGCTGTGTCGACTGTTACAACGTCAACTTTTGCGCTAACCAAAGCGTCAATTCTATCCATCATATCGCGAGTAATTCCTACTGCAGCTCCTACCAATAATCTGTCATGCTCATCTCTTGCAGAATCTGGATATTGTCTTGATTTTTCTATATCTTTTATTGTGATTAATCCTTTTAATTTAAAATCATCATCAACTATTGGAAGCTTTTCAACTTTTCCTGATTCCATTTTTTTAACAGCATCTTCCATAGAAATTCCAACTTGACCAACAATAAGACCATCTTTAGTCATAATGTCATCAATTTTTACATTTTCGTCATTTTGAAATCTCACATCTCTGTTGGTTAAAATTCCCTTTAAGGTCATAGTATCATCAACAATTGGAACACCGCTTATTTTATAATTTGCCATAATTTCCAAAGCTTCTTTTAAAATATTTTCAGGTTTTAAATAAAATGGATCGGTTATTACTCCGTGTTCACTTCTTTTTACCCTATCAACTTCTTTGGCTTGGTCTTCAATTGACATATTTTTGTGGATTATTCCAATTCCACCTTGTCTTGCCATGGCAATTGCCATTTTTGATTCAGTTACAGTATCCATTGACGCTGACATCAAAGGAATATTTAATTTAATTTTTTTTGTAAGATTTGTCTTTAATGAAACTTCATTTGGTAAAACTTCTGATGGTCCTGGAACCAATAATAAATCATCAAATGTTAATCCTTCTCCTATTATTTGCATAAAGCCTCCTATTTTTTAAAATAATTAATTGCATTTTCGAATATTTTTCGCTCTTTTTTATCGTAAATATTTTTGTATAAATCTGAATCTAGTCTTTCAACATGGCCCATTCTTCCCAAAATTTTTCCGTCTTTAGATAAAATTCCTTCAATATTATAATCAGAGCCATTTGGATTTATTTCATATACAGAAAAAATTTGACCGTTTTCTAATAAATCTTTGTATTTTTCTTCATTTACAATAAATCTTCCCTCGCCGTGAGAAATTGGAATTTTGTAAGTTACATCCAAATCAAGACCACTTGTCCATGGGCTCTGATTATTTAAAACTTTTGTATCAACAATCGTTGAAATGTGTCTATCATTTGTGTTGTAAGTTAAAGATGGATCATCTTCTTCGATTTCTTTGATTTTGCCGTAAGGAAGAAGTCCTGTTTTTATCAAAGTTTGGAAACCATTACAAATTCCAATTATTAGGCCATCATTTTCATCAAGCATATATTCAATTGCATCTTTTATTTTTTTATTTCTTATAATATTTGCCAAAAATTTACCAGAACCATCTGGCTCATCTGCCATAGAAAAACCACCAGGAATGGCAAAAATTTGTGAATTTCTGATTGATTTTGAAAGATTTTCAATAGATTCTTCGATAGCTTTCTTATCTAAATTTCTAAATAAATTTATCTCAACTTCTGCCCCATATTTTTCAAAGACTTTTTTTGTATCCCATTCACAATTTGTTCCTGTTACAGCAAGAATTGAAACTTTGACCTTATCAACTGGTTTTTTTGATTTTAAAGAAACTTTCATCTCTTTTTGGTCGATTTTTTCATAAGAAATTTCTTCTTTTGGTGCAAAAATTTGATCTAGTTCATTCAAATAGGCTTTTTCTAATTTTTCACTATTTAATTTTTCTCCATTTACAATTAAATCATCAGAAAATTCTCCAATTTTTTCAACAAAATCTAAATCTTCTACATATTCAACCACAAAAGATCCAAACATTGGATTATATAAATTGTCAAAATTTAAAGTGAAATTAGAATTTCCCAAGGCTTGTTCGTAAATATTTGCTAAAATCCCCTTATTATCAAGGGCAATTGTAGAAATAATTTTTCCATCTCTCATTGCCTTTATTATTTTTTCCAATAAATTTTTGTAATGATCAAGGTCAAGAGTCATATCGGAATTATATTTTGACCTAACAAGACCAATTTTTCCTTTGCCTTTTAAGTCATTTGATTTTATATTTTCAATATCTTCAGTTGTTGTTGCAAAAGAAATTAAGGTTGGAGGAACATTCAAATCTTCAAAACTTCCACTCATTGAATCTTTTCCACCAATTGGAGGCATTTTAAAAAAGTTTGTTACTTCAAAGGCTCCCAAAAGTGATTTCAATGGTTTAGACCAAGATTTTTCATTATCCATTTTTTCATAAAATTCTTGGAAAGATAATCTTATTTTCTCCAAGTCACTTCCAACAGAAACAAGTTTTGCAATTGATTCAATTACTGCGTAATATCCTCCCAAATATTGGCTTTTTTCTGATAAATATGGATCAAAGCCGTAGGACATTATTGAAACAGTTCTAGATTTTCCTTCATTTACTGGAATTTTTGCAACCATAGCTTGGGATGGATTTACTTGTTTTTTCCCTCCAAGAGGTTGTAAAACTGTATTTTGTCCAATAGTTGAATCAAAAATTTCTATTAAATTTCTTTGGCTAATTACATTTAAATCTTTTATTTTTTCGTAAAAATATTTTGGATCAGAAGACTTTTCCGTCAAACAATTTGGAACTTCTTCGCTTACAAATTCGACTTTCGCATTTCTTTCTGCTCCATTTGTATTTATAAAATCATAGGAAATATCTGCAATTTTTTTATCTTCATAGAACATTCTCATCCTATTTGTGTCAGTAACCACACCAACCAAAGCTGTTTCTACATTTTCTTCCCTACAATATTTTTCAAATTCTTCCCTATCATTTTTATCAATTAAAACTGCCATTCTTTCTTGAGATTCTGAAATTGCAATTTCTGATGGCTTTAGACCATCATATTTTAATTTAACTTTGGAAAGGTCTATATCAATTCCATCGTACAATTCTCCAATGGCAACTGAAACTCCACCAGCTCCAAAATCATTGCATTTTTTTATAAGTTTTGCAACTTCGCTTCTTCTAAATAATCTTTGAAGTTTTCTTTCTTCTGGGGCGTTTCCTTTTTGAACTTGGGCAGATTCTGTAATTATTGAAGTTAATTTGTGAGATTTTGATGAACCTGTTGCTCCACCAATTCCATCTCTTCCAGTTCTTCCTCCAATTAATAAAACTATATCGTCTTTTTTTGGTGTAAGTCTTTTTACATTTTCTTTTGGTGCTGCGGCAATTACTGCCCCACATTCCATTCTTTTTGCCTTGTAGCCTTCATGGAAAATTTCTTTTACAAATCCTGTTGCAAGACCGATTTGGTTTCCGTAGGATGAATATCCTTTTGCGGCAAGTTTTGAAATTTTTCTTTGAGGAAGTTTTCCTTCCATTGTCTTATCCACATCTTCCAAAATATTTCCAGCACCTGTAATTCTCATAGCTTGGTAGACATAGCTTCTTCCTGAAAGTGGATCTCTTATTGCTCCCCCAAGACAAGTTGATGCCCCACCAAAAGGCTCGATTTCTGTAGGATGGTTGTGGGTTTCATTTTTAAACATCAAAAGATAATCTTCAAGACTTTCCTTGCCATTTTTTTCTACCCTAACTTTCACATAAACAGAGCAGGCATTTATTTCGCTTGAAACTTCTAAATCATCAAAGTCATTTTTACTTCTCATATATTTTGAAAGAATTGTTCCAAAACTCATAAGATTTATTGGCTTTTTAATATCAAGTTCATCTCTCATTTTTAAATATTTTTCAAATGAATTTTTAATAGCCTCATCAAGAACAGTTTTTGCCTTTATATCAATATCAAGATTTGTATTAAAAGTTGTATGCCTACAATGGTCTGACCAATAAGTATCTAATATTTTTATTTCAGTTTCATTTGGATTCCTATTTTCTTTTTTAAAATAATCCCTAACCATTCTTAAATCATTTTTATCCATTGCAAGGTCGTGAGCTTTTAAAAATTTAGAAATTTCCTCATCTGAATAATCTATAAATCCATCATAGATTTCATTTTCTAGATTTTTTTCCCTTTTTGTATCCAAACTTTCTGGCATTTCTTTCAAATCAATTTTGTGACTATCAACGGGATTTACTAGATAATTTTCAATTTTTTTAAGGTCATTTTCATTTAATTTTGAAAATTCATAGACAGTTGCAGTTTTACAATCTGTTTTTTCATCCAAAATCAAATTTAAAGTATCGATAACTCCTTGTCGCCTTTGGTCAAATTGACCTGGAAGATATTCAACTGCAAGAGCAGATTCAAAAGAATTCTCAAGTTTTTTTGCCTCATCTTTTGCATAAACATAATCAAGATTTCTTTCGGATAAGACATTATTAATTGCCTTATCCAAATTTTCATCGCTAATTTCAAGGTCGTATCTGTTGTAGATATTTAATTTTTCTAATTTTATTTTCAAAAGATTTTCTATTTCTTTTTTGACTTCCTTGGACTTGTAATCGAACCTATCTTTTTTTCTTACATAAATTCTCTTAACCAAATTTTTCATGATTTTATCCTTAATGTCTGAAATGTCTGTTGTTGGTAAATACCATGGACATTTTGTATTCGTTGCATTTGTCAATTGAATCCTTATCTTTGATTGATCCGCCTGGTTGGATGATTGATTTTACTCCAATTTTATGGGCAAATTCTACGCAATCATCAAATGGGAAAAAGGCATCTGATGACATAATTGAATCAGTAAAGTCTACATCTGGATGATTATTTTTGATTGATTCTAACGCCCAAATTCTTGAAGTTTGTCCACAACCAACTCCCAAAGTTTTTCCATCTTTGACAATTACAATTGCATTTGATTTTGTATATTTTACAACTGTCATTGCAAATTTTAAATCGTCAATATCTTTTTTATCTGGTTTAACTTCAGTTACAACTTCAAAATCATCTTCTTTTGAATCTGTATCTTGAACTAAAACTTTTCCTTCCAAATATTTTACATCTTCTTTAATCATCTCTTTTGATAAATCTACTTTTATTAGACGAACATTTTTCTTTTTAGATAAAATTTCCAAAGCTTCTTTTGTAAAGTCATTTGCTGCAATAATTTCTAGGAAAATTTCACTCATCATACTTGCAGTTTTTTCATCAACTACTCCATTTAAGGCAACAATTCCACCAAAAATTGATAAAGAATCAGCTTCGTATGCTTTTTTGTAAGCATCAAAAGCATTTTCTCCAATAGCAGCTCCACAAGGAGATTGGTGTTTTAAAGCTACACAAGAATTTTCTCCCAATTCCTTTGCAAGTTCCAAAGCAATATTTAAATCATTATAATTATTAAAGCTCATTGCCTTGCCGTGTAAAATTTCTATATCTTTTAAAAGTCCTTTTGCATAAGTATCTTCATAAAGACTTGCTTTTTGGCTTGGATTTTCTCCATATCTTAAATCCTCAATTTTTCTAAGACCATAAGTTTTATATTCACTTTCTTTTTTGGTTAAATCTTTGAAAAATCTAGAAATTACACTGTCATAATAAGCTGTAAGAGAATAAGCTTTCATAGCCAAATATCTTCTATATTCCAAATCAACTTGATTATTTTCTAATTTTTCCAAAAATTCATCATAATCACTTGGGTCAGTCAAAACTATACAGTCCTTGTGATTTTTGGCAGCAGATCTAATCAAAGTTGGTCCGCCTATGTCAATATTTTCAATAATATTGTCAATATCATTACTCTTTAAGGACTCTTCAAACTTATATAAATTTACAACAACTATATCAATGTCTTTGATATTATTTTCTTCCACAGTTTTTTTGTGATTTTCGTTATCTCTTTTGTAAAGAATTCCACCATGAACATAAGGAGATAAAGTTTTTACTCTACCGTCCAAAATTTCAGGAAAATTTGTTATCTCTTCAATTTCTTTTACATCTACTCCGCTTTCTTTAATTTTTTTATATGTACCGCCAGTAGATACAATTTCCACACCTAATTCACTCAATCCTCTAGCAAGTTTTTCTACATCCTTTTTTTCAGTAACAGATATTAAAGCTCTCATTAATCCCTCCCATAAGCTTTTAGTCTAAATTTAAAGACAAGAAAAGGGAAGCTAACAAAATTAGCTTCCCTGATAAAACATTACTCCATTCATAGACAAATTTGGGCATAGAAATTCACAGAAAGATCTTAGCCTTTCAATTTTTTTCATAGATAAAATCATAATTGTAAATTTTTCAATTTTAAAAATAAAATCCATGATAAATACCCCCAAATGAATGTAAAATAATCATACCACAATATTTTTAAAAATTAAAGATATATTTTTATTTTTTTTAAGAAAATTAATAATTTTTTGCAATCTACATTTTTCTAGTTTTGTATTTGCTTTTGCACTTATCCTCTATCTTCAATAATTTCTATGCAATTTTAGCAATTATTCCCATATTTTCTCTCCTTGAATTTGAATGACTGATATTGTATAATTATGACATTAAATGACTTGATTGAATTTAAGATGCTCAAGGATTTGAGTGTCTATTAAAAGGAGAAATTATGAGTTTTGAATCTAAGTTAAGAAAGCTTCGTGAAAATAAAAATTTAACTCAAGAAGAGCTGGCAAAGCTTGTTGGTGTTTCTTTAAAAACTATTTCAAGATATGAAATGGGAGAATCTAAACCGAGATATAGAAAAATTTATGACAAGCTTGCAGAGGTTTTGGACACTAGCCACGATTATCTTGTAACTGATGAGGATAATTTTATTCTTGATGCCAGAGAAAAATATGGCTACAAGGGAGCAAGAGATGCAAAGGAAATGGTTGATGGGGTAATCGGCCTTATGGCTGGTGGAGAAATAAATGAGGAGGATAAAAAAGCAATCCTTGATTCTATCCAAGAGGCCTACTATATTGCAAAAAATAAAAATAAAAAATATAATCCTCACAAGGATTAGGTGAAATATGTCTTTTTTATACGATGAAATTTTTGATGATGTAAAAAAATTAATTAAAAAATATGACAGCAGAAATCCAAAAGAAATTTTAATTCAAAGGGGCGTAAATATAATTGCTTTTAAGGAAAATACAAAACTTTTGGGTATGTATAAAATTATCAAAAGAAATTCTTTTGTTTTTTACAATCCCTTTGTTGACAAAAGAATTCAAAATATGGTTTTTGCTCACGAATTGGGCCATGACCTTTATCACAAAGATATGGCAAAAAATGAAAATCTGATTGAGTATGAACTTTTTGATATAAATAGTGAAATGGAATTGTGTGCAAATATTTTTGCAGCCCATCTTCTTTTGGATGAAAAAGAACTGATAAATGATGTAAAAGCAGGCTACACTTACAACCAACTAGCCTCTATGTATAATGTGAATGTAAATCTTATGATTTTTAAATTAAATGAGATGCATAGGATGGGCATGAATATAAAAAAAGAAGAAGCTGATCCTAATTTTTTTAAGGATATTGACGGCAAGGATATAAGAAATCATGATATATACTGATGAAATTATAAATAATCCGGTAAAACTTTCCCATTATTTGATAGAAAATAGGGTGGAAAATAATATAAGAGCTTGCGATATGACGGCTGGAAATGGAAATGATTCAAAATTCATTTTGGATAAGAAAAATCCCAAAATTTTGTATGCTTTTGATATACAAAAACTTTCACAAGAAAGATGTGAAAAACTTATAGGTCAAAGGGATAATTTTAAATTTATTCTTGATGATCACAAAAATATTGAAAAATATATAGAAGAAAAAATCGACCTTTTTATTTATAATTTGGGATTTTTGCCAAAAGGAGATAAGTCAATTACAACAAATCATAAGTCTGTGATACAATCTCTAAAATCTTGTTTAAATTTATTAAATGAAAATGGGCTTATTCTTATAACTTTTTATCCAGGCCATGAAGAAGGCAAAAATGAGGAAAAATATGTGGGAGAATTTTTAAAAAATCTAGATCAAAAAACATTTCAAGTCATAAAATATAATTTTTATAATCAAATAAACAATCCTCCCTTCCTTATTTCCATAAGAAAAGTGTGAAAGAAATTTTTATTTGTTATAATTAATTAGGAAAGGATAAATTAGATGAAAAAAAGAAGACTTTTTCCCTTTGCTATAATTTCACTCTTACTTATTTTGGCTTTTTTGAATTTTACAAGTCCAAAAAATGCTGAAAAAATAAATCTTCCAAGCTTGGAAGAAAAAAAGATGAAAGATTTGACAAAGGATAAATATATAGAAGATTTTGAATTTGCCTACAATATTTTAGAAACTTATTATCCTTATTTTGACATAAATAAGAAAATTAATAATATTGACTGGTTAGGAAAAAAAGAAAGCTTCAAAAAATATATAGAAAATTCCAAAAATGATGTGGACTTTGGCTTGAGAATGAATAAAATTTTGTATGAGCTAAATAACGACCACACCCAAATAATTGACCAAAATCAGGCAGTTGAAATGTATATAACCTACTACAAAATGCCAGAAAATGATTGGCGTCATTATATAAGCCATGTTTATGAAAAGGAAAATGTAAGAAGAAGATACAATTTAGATAATAAAAAAATAAATGATTATTTGAAATACAACCAGTATGAAACAAAAGCTAAAATAAATAAAAATAATAATATTTTAGGAAAGGCAACAGAAAATTCAAACGAAATTCGTACAGACAATATTGAAGCTAAAGATATAAATGATAAGATAGGATATTTAAAAATTAATTCAATGGTAAATTATGATTATTCAAATTATGACCGAAAAAAATTGAAAACCTATCTAAAAAAAGCAAAAAATAAAAAAGCTCTAGTTATTGATATAAGAGGAAATACTGGTGGCGATTCTAGATATTGGCAAGATTTTCTTCTTCCACAAATTATAGATAAGCCATATTCTACAAGTTATTATTCTTTTATAAAAAAAGGAGATTTAAATAAGAAAGTAATAAGCCAAGAAAAATACAAAGAAGGTGTAAGCGAATTTTTAAATGCAAGTAATTTTTCAAATGATACAAAACAGATACTTTCAAAATTTGATTATTACACAAATTATCCTGCAAAAATAAGTCCAAGCGAAGATTCCATAAAATTTAAAGGTCACATCTATCTTCTTATAGATTCGTCAGTATTTTCATCAGCAGAAATGCTAGCATCTTTTTGCAAAGAAACAAAACTTGCAACAATTGTAGGAAGCCAAAGTAAGGGAGATGGAATTGGAACTGACCCCTTACAAATTGATTTGCCAAATTCTGGATATGTATTGAGATTTTCAAAAGAAATCGGAGTGACTGAATCAGGATATATAAACGAAATAGAAAAAACAAATCCTGACATAAATATAGATTCAAATAGATTTGATGAAATAAAAGACCAACCAATAATACAAAAAATTATAGAAATAGAAGGCTAAGGCCTTCTATTTGCTTATATAAAAATATCAAGTATAGTTTCTTCGTTGATAAATTTTTTTCCGAAAAAAAGGAGTAGTAATGAGTCTTATTTCAATTTTAATTTTAGCTATCGGACTTAGTATGGACGCTTTTGCAGCAAGTATTTGTCAAGGTCTTCAAATAAAAGAAAATAACATAAAAAATACCCTAAGCATTGGACTTTGTTTTGGAATTTTCCAAGGTCTTATGCCAATAATTGGTTATTTTCTTGCATCAAGTTTTGCAAATTCAATCAAAGCAATTGACCATTGGGTTGCATTTATTTTATTATTTATAATTGGCTTTCAAATGATAAGAGAATCAAAAGATGCAAGTTGCGAAATAAGCCACGGCTTAAGTTTTAAATCTTTATTTTCACTTGGAATCGCAACAAGCATTGATGCAATGGCAGTTGGAGTTTCCTTTGCATTTTTGAATGTAAATATATTTTCTTCAAGCACAATAATAGGAATCACAACCTTTATTCTCTCATCAATAGCCTTTAAAATAGGAAATAAATTGGGCATGAAAAGCAAACAAATTTCAGAGCTTATTGGTGGAGTAATTTTAATTTTATTAGGAACAAAAATTCTAATTGAGCATTTATTTTTACAATAAGTGCTTTTTATTTGCAATTAAAAAAACTTCCATTTTTCTTGGAAGTTTTTATTTTTCTAATATTTAAATTTCAAAAATTGGAAGTTTTTCTAAAAATATTATATCATCCCTATTAGCTGCATCTCCTTCTGCAAGAATCGCAAGTTTTTGAACAACTTCTCCTCCTGCTTTTTTCACAAGATTTTCTAAAGCTTTTATAGATTCTCCTGTGGAAATTACATCATCAACTAGGGCTACTTTCTTTCCTTTTATTTTTTCTACATCTTTAAAATCCAAAAATAATTTTTGGGTATTTTTTGTTGTAATTGAATTTACTTCTACACTTACAGGATTTTCCATGTAGGATTTTTGTGATTTTCTTGCAACTACAAATGATTTTTCTCCAATATTTCTTGCAATTTCATGTGCAAGGGCTATGCCTTTTGCTTCTGCTGTAAGAATTATATCGCAATCAATTTTTTTACTTAATTCATATCCTGCTTTTGTTGCAAGCTCTGTATCTCCCAATAAAACAAATGATGCAATTTTTAAATTATCTGATATTTGTATTATTGGCAAATTTCTTTCGACTCCACACACATTTAATTTATAATAATCCATAAAATCTCCTATAAAATTATAAATTTAAGAATTACTCCTGCTACAAGTCCCATAAAAGGATCGCTTGCTGCAGTTGTTGCCATAGCTATACCTGCAACTAATATTGTATCGCCTCCTCCTGCAAAAGCAAGATTTGCATTTGTTGGAACAGTTACAAGAGCGCCAAGTACAAATAAAAATCCGTGGATTGATTCTCCTGGGACATATTTTCCAAGTTTTGGCAAAAATCCCATAAACATTATTACCCCAAGAATTGCCATCATCAAAATTCCAGAATTAATTGGATTATCGCTTGCTCCTGTTGCAGAAATTATAGCCTCAACTGGTGCTCCACCAAAAAGTGAAGAAACAGAATCAGCAAGACCTGAATAAATTGTCAAATGGTCAATATTTGCAGTTAAATTTCCATCTCCAAGAGATGCTGTAATGTTTCCAAAGGCAATATTTGCACCAATTGTAAGGCAAGCAAGAGATAAAGAACCTCTGATAACTTTTTTATTTAAAATAGGTTTTTTAATAGAAAGTTTTCTTTCTTCTTTTTTAATCTCTTTTCCTATTTCCATTTTCATGATATTTGCATAAATTGAAGAAATAACAACAGAAATTATAATAGTGTAAACAAGATTTCTTCCAGAAACAAAATATGTTATAAGGGCTGAAATTATAGAAATTAAACTTACCATTTTTGTTTCAAGTTTTAGTCCATCAATTGCAATTTTTGCAAGAATCAATCCAACTCCTGCCATCATTCCATTTAATACATAAACTCCAGCCAAATCAACAATAAAATTTAAGCTACCAGTAATTCCAAGTATGGACATAATGATTCCTGCCCAAAATACAACCGACAATCTTTCCCTAATATTATCGCCATAAGATCCTGCAAGGGCAATTGTTTCAGCTTGCATAGAAATTGGAATTGGAGATTGCAAAAGCATACAAGCAAATACTCCCACAGCAAAACCAAGCGAAGTTGGAAATGCAGAAAAACCTACCGAAAGTGCCAAAAGTGCTTGGGGAATTCCATTAATTACAACCCCCAAGGCTGCCATAATGTCATTAAAAGTCATAAGACCTCCTAAAAATTTATTTTAAAAATCCGAATAAAATTATACCATATTTAAAAAATAAAAAAAGGCAGAAATTAATCTGCCTTAAATTT
>OKCD01000256.1_pt1 | contig 13024 bp, 9 predicted proteins | sample 1611611 | NCBI WGS metagenome assembly OKCD01 (sample SAMN04436756, study PRJEB24849) | human gut metagenome | biome: human gut; feature: NICU; material: stool | host: Homo sapiens | place: USA: Saint Louis, MO | collected 2011-02-15 | reverse complement strand
AGTCGTAACAAGGTAGCCGTATCGGAAGGTGCGGCTGGATCACCTCCTTTCTAAGAGTAAAAAGTCGGTACGCTGACTTTTACCAAAGAAAATAAAAAAAACTTAGTTTGGAACGAAGTAAACTTTGTAGTAAATTTTTAAAGGTTACATGGGGGTGTAGCTCAGTTGGGAGAGCACCTGCCTTGCACGCAGGGGGTCAAGAGTTCGAATCTCTTCATCTCCACCATGAAAAAAACCTGTCGGTTTTTTTCACTATGTACCTAATAAAATTAAATAGCTATAAATATTTCCAGTCAAGAAAGCAAGGGCACAAGGTGGATGCCTTGGCACATGAAGGCGAAAAAGGACGTAAGTGAACGAAAACTAGGGTAAGCTCACAAAAAGCATTGACCCCTAGGTCTCCGAATGGGGCAACCCGGTTGTGGAAGACACAATCATTACTAAGTGAATACATAGCTTAGTAAGGCGATACCCTGCGAACTGAAACATCTAAGTAGCAGGAGGAAAAGAAAGAAACATCGATTTTCTAAGTAGCGGCGAGCGAAAGGAAAAGAGCCTAACTCATTAGCGATTTGTTAAAGTTAGTCAAATTATCTGAAAAGATAAACCAAAGAAAGTGAAAGTCTTGTAGACGAAAGCTTTAACAAACGAGAGGGAAAGTATCACCGGGCACGAGTAACCCGGTGTGAAGATAGGGGGCCCATCCCCTAAGGCTAAATACTAACATGTGACCGATAGTGAACAAGTACCGTGAGGGAAAGGTGAAAAGAACCCCGAAAGGGGAGTGAAATAGAACCTGAAACCTAGTGCCTACAAGCAGACAGAGCGTGAGCGAACGTGATGTCGTACCTTTTGTAGAATGGGCCAGCGAGTTATTCTAAATTGCAAGGTTAATGATTTAAGATCAGAAGCCGTAGCGAAAGCGAGTCTTAATAGGGCGAAAGTAAGTTAGAATAGACCCGAAACCGGGTGATCTATCCATGGTCAGAGTGAAGTTGAAGTAAAATTCAATGGAGGCTCGAACCGGGTGCGGTTTAAAACGCATCGGATGAACTGTGGATAGGGGCGAAAAACCAAACGAACCCGGAGATAGCTGGTTCTCCTCGAAATAGCTTTAGGGCTAGCCTCTGACCTAAGATTTTAGGAGGTAGAGCACTGAATGGTCTAGGGCGGATTACCGTACCAAAACCTATCAAACTCCGAATGCCAAAAAATCAAGTCAGGGAGTCAGACTTAGGGGGATAAGCTTCTAAGTCGAAAGGGAAACAGCCCAGACCGACAGCTAAGGTCCCAAAATTTGAATTAAGTGGAAAAGGATGTGAATCTACTAAGACAACCAGGACGTTGGCTTAGAAGCAGCCATGCATTTAAAGAATGCGTAATAGCTCACTGGTCAAGTGGGTTTGCGCCGAAAATGAACGGGGCTCAAATTCAATACCGAAGCTTCGGATTAATAGAGGGATTAAGTTTACAAATGAGACTAGGAAATATTTAACAAAAACAGAAGAGATTAAAAAGAAAAACAAATTTCAGACGCAGACATAAAAGATAGGATATTAAAAAGAAATATTCAAAAAACACAAGTCTAAAGTCAAAAGTGAGTAACATAAGAAATTATGAACTAACAATCACTGGTTAAGAGTTAAAAAACTAGGACTCATAGCTAAACTTAATACCTCTATTAGTGGTAGAGGAGCATTGTATTAGAGACGAAGCCAAGGCGAAAGCAAAAGTGGATCTAATACAAGAGAGAATGCTGGCATGAGTAGCGAGAAGGGATGTGAGAATCATCCCCGTCGAAACCCTAAGGACTCCTGAGCAAGGCTCGTCCCCTCAGGGAAAGTCGGGACCTAAGCCAAGGCCGAAAGGCGTAGGCGATGGATAACAGGTTTATATTCCTGTACCGCTTGAAGTCGTTAAGAGAGAAGTGATGACGCAAAAGGATAAGCAAAGCCATCAGATGGAAAAGATGGTCTAAAGCCGTAGGAAGAAAAGTAGGCAAATCCGCTTTTCACAAATTCTAAAAGCCGATAGGTATCGAAAACATAAGTAGAGAAGTTGCCGATTCCAGGTTGCCAAGAAAAGTCACTATCCAGACCAAAGCGCCCGTACCAAAACCGACACAGGTAGGGAGGTAGAGAATACCAAGACGCGCGGAAGAACCTTTGTTAAGGAACTCGGCAAAATGTCCCCGTAACTTCGGGAGAAGGGGAGCCTGAGCAATCAGGCCACAGAAACCAGGCCCAAGCGACTGTTTACCAAAAACACAAGTTTCTGCAAAATCGCAAGATGAAGTATAGGAGCTGACACCTGCCCGGTGCTGGAAGGTTAAGGGGAAGGCTTAGAGCAATCGAAGGCTAGAACTTAAGCCCCAGTAAACGGCGGCCGTAACTATAACGGTCCTAAGGTAGCGAAATTCCTTGTCGGGTAAGTTCCGACCCGCACGAAAGGTGTAACGATTTGGGCACTGTCTCAACAAAGGATCCGGTGAAATTGTAGTAGTCGTGAAGATGCGACTTACCCACGCTAGGACGGAAAGACCCCGTGGAGCTTTACTGTAGGCTGATATTGGATTTTGAGATTAAATGTACAGGATAGTTGGGAGACTGAGATATCTGGATGCCAATCTAGGAGGAGTCACTGGTGGGATACCAACCTTTTAATATCAAAGTTCTAACCATAGCCCTTGAATCAGGGCATGGGACATTGTCAGTTGGGCAGTTTGACTGGGGCGGTCGCCTCCTAAAAAGTAACGGAGGCGTTCAAAGGTTCGCTCAGAATGGACGGAAACCATTCGTAGAGTATAAAGGCAAAAGCGAGCTTAACTGCGAGAGCTACAACTCAAGCAGAGTCGAAAGACGGACTTAGTGATCCGGTGGTACCGCATGGAAGGGCCATCGCTCAACGGATAAAAGCTACCCCGGGGATAACAGGCTTATCTCCCCCAAGAGTCCACATCGACGGGGAGGTTTGGCACCTCGATGTCGGCTCGTCTCATCCTGGGGCTGGAGTAGGTCCCAAGGGTTGGGCTGTTCGCCCATTAAAGAGGCACGCGAGCTGGGTTCAGAACGTCGTGAGACAGTTCGGTCCCTATCCAGCGTGGGCGTAAGAAATTTGAGAGGAGCTGTCCTTAGTACGAGAGGACCGGGATGGACGCACCAATGGTGTACGAGTTGTTAGGCCACTAGCATGGCTCGGTAGCTAAGTGCGGGAATGATAAGTACTGAAAGCATCTAAGTACGAAGCATGCCTCAAGATAAGATTTCTAAGAGTAGGTAAAGAAAATACCTTAGATAGGTCCAAGGTGTAAGTGCAGTAATGTATTAAGCTAATGGATACTAAACTTTAAATCTTGACTGGAAATATTTATAGCTATTGAATTAAAAAGGTAAAAACAGTATATTAAATATCTGGTGACGATAGCAGAAGGGATACACCTGTTCCCATACCGAACACAGAAGTTAAGCCTTCTAACGCCGATGGTACTCGGAGGGAGACCTCCCGGGAGACTAGGAAGTTGCCAAACAATCAAGACTAGCATAAGCTAGTCTTTTTTGTTGTCTATAAATATAATTTTTTTGATTTTAAATTTTTTTTGCTTGTATTTTTATTTTATTATTTAATATCTGATTATTTTTATATTTTACATAAGATATTTCTATTCTATTATTTTTCCTTTGATTTTATAATTATATTATAAAAAAAAGGAGGTATTTATGATTGAAAATCAATTACTTTTAAGCTCGGTTTTTATTGCTGGCTTTTTATCGTTTTTTGCTCCTTGTACTTTTTCTTTGATGCCTGCTTATATTGGTATCATTACTGATCAAAGGGGAGAATATAAAAATTTTAAATTTGGAAAAATTTATATAAATATTGGTGCTATTATTAAAACTATGACTTTTATTTTGGGTCTTGCTACTAGTTTTGTTATTTTGGGTTTTGGTGCAGGTCTTTTTGGAAAATTTGTTAATAATAGATGGGTGATTTTTATTGGTGGCCTTATTGTATTTTTGTTAGGTCTTCATCAAATGGAAATTATTAATATTGAAAAATTGAATGTTACTAAGACTGTTAATTTTAAAAATAAGAAAACTAAGGCTTTGGGGACTTATCTTATGGGGCTTTCTTTTTCTTTGGGTTGGACACCTTGTGTTGGTCCAATTCTTGGAGCGGTTCTTCTTACTTCTGCAAGCAGTGGTAAGGAATTTTATGGGGCTTTTATGATGCTAGTTTATTCTTTTGGCCTTATGGTTCCGTTTTTATTGATGGCTGTTTTATCATCTACTCTTAATAAAAATTTTGATTTTTTTAGAAAACATCTTATTTTTATGAAACGTTTGGGTGGATTTTTGATAATGGTAATGGGCGTTGTTCTTATGACTAATCAATTGCCTAATCTTACTTCATTTTTTAATAATTTATTTATTTAGGAGGATATATGAAAAAATCTTTAGCAATTCCGTTTTTAGTTATAGCTTTTGCTCTTAGTGCATGCTCTAGTGAAAAATCGGTGGATAAAAATATGAATGATATGAAGGATAAAAATATTTCAAGTAATAGTAAGGAAAATAAAGATAGTGATAATTCTTTGAATCTTGAGGATAGGGACGGAAACAAGGTTTCTTTGGATTCTTTTAAGGGAAAGAAAACTTATATTAAGTTTTGGGCTTCTTGGTGTCCTATTTGTTTGTCAAGTCTTGGCGAATTGGATGAATTGTCTAATGGTAATGGGGATTATCAGGTTGTAAGTGTGGTTGCTCCTGACCAAATGGGGGAAAAATCTAAGAAGGATTTTATAAAATGGTTTGATGGTTTGGAATATAAAAATATTAATACTTTGTATGATACGAGTGGGGATTTTATTAAAAAATTTAATGTTAAATCTACTCCTACAAATGTATTTTTGGATTCTGAGGGTAAGCTTGTCAAGGTTGCTCCAGGGGCTTTGGATAAGGATACTATCAATGAAATTTTTAAACAGATCAAATAGGAGTTTTGTATGAAAAGTAAATTTATTTTTGTTTTTTTGATTTGTGCTATCTTTTTGGTGGCTTGTTCTAATAAGTCTAAGAATAAGTCTAAGGATAATGGAAATATTTCTAGCACAAATGAGGAAATCGGCAAAAAAATTGATGAAATTATTGACTCTAATAATAAGAAAAATTTAAAGGAAATGGAAAATCAAAAAAATATGGATAAGGAAAAGGAAAATTATTCTAAGGATGATCTTAAAAAAATCTACCTAGCTGGTGGTTGTTTTTGGGGTGTTGAGGAATATATGCAAAGAATTTATGGGGTTTATGATGCTGTAAGTGGTTATGCAAATGGAAAGGTTAATAACCCGACTTATAAAACGGTAAGTAGTGGCAAAAGTGGCTATGCGGAAACTGTGGAAGTAACTTATGATAGTAAAAAAATAAAGCTTGAGGACTTGCTTAATCATTATTTTAAAATAATTGATCCAACTAGCCTTAATAAACAAGGAAATGATAGGGGAAGTCAATATAGGACTGGGATTTATTATGTGGATGATTCTGATAAGGAAGTTATAGATAAGGTTATGAATTTTCAGGCAAAAAAATACAGCGAAAAAATTGTGGTTGAAAATATGAAACTTAAAAATTTTATTGTGGCTGAAGATTATCATCAAGATTATTTGAGGAAAAATCCAAATGGATATTGCCATATCGACTTGTCAAAGGCGGGTGAAGTTGTGATTGATCCTGCTAAATATCCTAAACCTTCGGATGATGATTTGAAGAGAAAACTTACGGATATTCAATATAGGGTTACTCAAAAAAATGAAACTGAATCTTCTTTTTCTAATGAATATTGGGATAATAAGGAAAAAGGTATTTATGTTGATGTAGCAACAGGCGAGCCTTTGTTTTCATCAAGTGATAAATTTGATTCGGGTTGTGGTTGGCCATCTTTTTCTAAGCCAATAGCCAAAGATGTTGTGACATATCGTGAAGATAAGTCGTATAATATGAACAGAACTGAAGTGAGAAGTAGGTCTGGGGATTCTCATTTGGGACATGTTTTTAATGATGGCCCTAAAGAACTTGGCGGTCTTCGTTTTTGTATAAATTCAGCTTCGATTAAATTTATTCCACTTAAAGATATGGAAGATAGGGGATATGGATATTTAAAACATCTTGTAAAGTAGGGGATTATGTATAAATTGTTAATAGCAGATGATGAATCAATCATAAGAAAGGGCATAAAAAATTTAATAGATTTTGAGAGTTTGGAAATTGATCAAGTTTTTGAGGCGGAAAATGGGAAAGAGGCTGTTGATTTGGCCTTAAAAAACAAGATAGATATAGTTATAATGGATATAAATATGCCTATAGTTGATGGCCTTAGTGCTAGTAAAAAAATAAAGGAAAAAAATCCAGATTCTTACTTGTTAATTCTTACAGGCTACAATTATTTTGATTATGCCCAAGCTGCTATTAGGGCAAATGTGGACGATTATATTTTAAAACCTGTTAGCAAAAAAGATGTAGAATATATGTTAAAAACTGCTGTAAATAAGCTTAATATTAACAGAAAAAATGAGTCTTTGAAAGAGTATAATGATGAGAATTTAAAGGCAAAAGAATCTTATGAAGATATAAAAAAATATATTGATAAAAATGTATTTTGTGAAGATTTTTCTTTAAATAAGATGGCAAGCGACATCGGCTACAATAATAATTATTTAAGCAGTTTGATAAAAGAAATTTACGGTCTATCCTTCCAGGATTTATCCAATAAATTGAGAATGGAAAAGGCAAGGATTTTGCTTTTGACAAGCGATATGAAAAATCAAGAGATAGCAGATGCTGTTGGTATCTATGATGTTTCATATTTTTCTAATAAATTTAAAAAATATTTTGGCAAAAGTCCAAAACAAATTAGGAAAAAATAAATGAAAAAGATTTTCAAAAAAATAGAATTCAAAATAAGTGCTTGCTTTTTTGTAATTTCTATTCTTATAATATCTCTAATGCTTTTTTCTTGGTACAAGCAAAGTTCTTCAAAGCTTATGACATATGAAAAAGAAGAAACAAGCCAAGAAGTTAAAAATGCAAGTATTTATGTGGCAAGCTATCTAGAAAAAAATAAAAACCTTGCCTCTCTTTTGGCTATGTCAGCCGAAAGTCAAAATATAATGGATGATAAGACGGATTTTAAAAATTTGAAAGACATAATAAAAGTTAGCGAAAAAAGCGATGAATTTATAAAAAAAATTTTCCTAGTTTCTGAAAATGGAAATATTATTTCAAATGAAAAAGTAAATTTAGAAACAAATAAGGATATGAAAAATATTTCTTGGTATAAAAAACTTATAAATTCAAATAATATGGCATTCGCAAGCAAGGCTGATTTTTCAAAAATATCTAGTGATTCATCAAAAAATATAATAAGTATTTCCAAAGAAATTAAAGATAAAAATAATAAAAGATTGGGCTTTGTGGTTATAAATCTTTCCTATAAATTTTTGGAAGATTTTCTTTCGACAATAAATTTTGGCAAAGATGGCTATGTTTTTATTTTGTCCTCAGAAGAAGAACTCCTTTTTAAATCAAAAAATATGGAAGATTTTGGCAAAAAAGATTACGAAAAACTTTTAAAAAAGAGGATGAAACCAGAAAAAATGGACTTTGTTTCATCAAATGTTTTTATTCCAAATACCCAATGGAAGCTAGTAGGAATTTCCTTTTCAAACGCAATTTCTAATTTAAAAAAACAATTAATAGAAAGCTCCCTAATTCTTGCCCTAATCGTTTTTGTTTTGACTTTGTTAGTGTCGATTTTTGTATCAAAAAAAATAAGCAAACCAATAATTTATTTGATTGGAGAAATCAAAAAAACCGACAAAAAATTATATAAAATAAAATCACTCCCTCAAGCATCAAGCGAAATACAAATCTTAACAAAAGAATACAACAACCTAATAGATAGGATTTTTGTTCTAACAGAAGATATAGAAAAAAAAGAAGAACAAAAAAGAACCTACCAAGTCAAAGCTCTCCAAAGCCAAATAAATCCACATTTTTTATACAATACCTTGGATACAATTTTGTGGCTTGTAGAATTCGGAGAAAATGAAAAAGCAATAAAAGTAACCAAAAATTTAGGGATGCTTTTAAGAAATAGCCTAGACATTGACGAAGATTTCGTAAAACTTGATAAGGAAATAGAACACGCAAAAAATTATCTAGATATACAAAAAATAAGATATGACAATAAATTTACCTACGAACTTATAAAAAAAATACAAACAAGCAGTCTATACGTTCCAAAATTAATACTCCAACCAATAATAGAAAATGCAATTTATCATGGAATAAGAGAAAAAAAATCCAAGTCTTACATTAAAATTATAGTAGAAAAAAATCCAGAATATTTAATAATAAAGATTATAGATAACGGACTAGGTCCAAAAGAAAAAAAAGAAAATATTCCAACAAAACTTGGAGGAATAGGCATGGAAAATGTAAATAATAGGATAAAACTTTTGTGTGGAGAAAAATATAATTTAAAAATGCAAAGAGAAAATGGCGAAACAATAGTAACATATAAGCTAAAAATAATAAAAGAAATTTAAAAAAATTAATAAAAAATGGGTTGTTTCAACAGCTCATTTTTTGTGTTTTAATTTATTTAAAGTTTTAGTTTACTTTTGAAAATCTAGTATGTTAATATATATGTAAAAACATTTAATAATGAGGATAAATTTTATGAATTTAACTAAAAAAATTTTTACTAATAGGTTAATTTTAAGAAAGGCTAAGATTTCTGATGCATCTTTGGCTTATAAGAATTGGATGTATGATGAGGAAGTTACTAAGTTTTTAAGATGGAAAGCTCATAAAAATGTTCTTGAAAGTGAAAAAGTTATAAAAAACTGGGTTGATTCTTATAAAAATGATGATTTTTTTCAATGGATTATTGAACTTAAAGAATTAGCGGAACCGATTGGAACCATTAGTGTGATTTCTATTGATAAAAGGGTTAATTCTTGTCATATTGGTTATTGTATTGGGAAAAAATTTTGGAATAAGGGTTATACTTCTGAAGCTTTTTCTGCTATAATTTCTTTTTTATTTTCTCTTGGTTTTGATAGGATCGAATCTTCTCATGATCCTAATAATCCTTATTCTGGAAAGGTTATGGAAAAATGTGGCCTTATTTATGAGGGTAGGTTAAGAAAAGCTGATTATAATAATCAGGGGATTGTTGATTCTTGTGTTTATAGTATTTTGAGGGAAGATTTTGAGAAATAATTTGTAAATTATTTATTTGGATTAGCTGGGCTTATAAAAATTTATTAGGCGATAAAAATAATTTATCGCCTCAGAATGAAGACAAACCCAGGAAAAATCTCCTGGGTTTTCTAATATTATTAAATTTTTAATGAATGTTATAATATCTGGGCTGATTGTTTCTGTTTAACTGCTCATTAAATTTTTACTACAGACATGGCTGTATGTGTATTCGTTTTCATTTTCATGTCTATTTTTAACAATATAGGGACTGTAACAGGCCTTTCAATAAAAGCGGGATTAACAGATGAAAATAATGAAGCAAAAGATATGAATAAATCTTTTCTAGTAGATTCTTTAGGAACGATTGTAGCGGGGTGTTTAGGAACAAGTGTTGTGGAAACAACATTAGAAACTTCAGCCGACATAGAAGAGGGAGGGCGAACAGGACTTATGGCAGTGACAAGTGCATTAATGTTTGTACTCGCATTATTTTTTAGCCCACTATTTTTAATAGTACCAAGTGCTGCTATAACTCCGGTTCTCGTAACAGTTGGATTGTCAATGACAAGTGCAGTAAAAGCTATAGATTTTGATAATATAACAGAAGCTATACCTGCATTTTTAACCTTTATCATAATTCCTCTTACTTACAGTATTGCGGATGGTATTATGATAGGAATTTTATCTTATGTAGTATTAAATATTATAACTGGTAAATTTAAACAAATATCTTTACCAATGTGTGCTATGGGAATTTTGTCTTTAGTTAAAATGTTATTTTTATAAGGAGAGAGAAATGTTAAAGAGTGATATGAAAGCGGATTTGATAATAAAAGATGTCAAAGTAATAGATGTGTTTCAAAATGAAATTTACAAGGGAAATGTAGCAGTGAAGAATGGAAAAATTATTGGCATTGGAGATTATGAAGATGCAGATGAGATTGTAGATGCAAAAGGATCCTACCTATCACCAACTATGACTGACGGACACGTGCACATAGAGTCTTCTATGGTATCTCCAGCTGAATTTTTAAAATGTTTAGTTGCAAGAGGAGTTTCAACTATAATAGCAGATCCACATGAGATAGCAAATGTGTGTGGGCTTGATGGGCTTGAATACATAATAGATGAAACAAAAGATCTACCGGCACATGTATATGTAATGTTGCCATCATGCGTTCCATGTACACCATTTGAAACAAGTGGAGCTATTTTAAAAGCTTGCGATTATAAAGAGATGATAAATGATCCGAGAGTTTTGGGGTTAGGAGAAATGATGGATTTTGTTGGAACAGTAAATCGATCAGAAGACATCTTGGAAAAAATTGACTTGGCTAAAAATAGCAATAAGGTAGTAGATGGACACGCCCCACTTTTATCAGGAAAGGCGTTGGACGATTATGTACTAGCTGGTATTTCAACAGACCATGAGTGTTCAGCTGTAGATGAAATGAAAGAAAAGATTCGCCGAGGAATGTACATTCAATTAAGAGAAGGTACAGCTGCTAAAAATTTAGAAGCACTGATAAAAGGAGTTACAAAAGATAACATAAGTCGTTGTTTCTTCTGTACAGATGATAGACATCCGCAAGACTTGTTAAAAGATGGAAATGTAGATAACAATGTGAGAAAAGCAATTAAATTGGGGATGGAACCTTTAGATGCAATTAAAATGGCAACTTTAAATCCGGCTCAGTGTTACAAAATGGAAAATTCAGGGGCAATTGCACCGGGGTATGTTGCAGATTTCTTTTTGTTCGATGATTTGAATAACATAAACGCAAAAGCAGTTTTCATTGGAGGCAAGAAAGTAGCAGAAGATGGAAAAGTAATAGTAGATTTTCCGCAAAAACTTTCTCCAAAGGTACTTTCAAAAATGAATATAAGAGATTTTAAATTAGAAGATTTAAAACTTAGATTGAATTCAAACAGAGTCCATGTAATTGAAATGGAAAAAGAATCACTTTTAACTAAGAAAATTATCTGTGATGTAGATGTAAAAGATGGTTACTTCGAATACTCAGATGACAGAATAAGAAAAATAGTGGTAATTGAAAGACACACCGGAAATTCTGCAATAGCAATAGGATTGATAAAGGGATATGATATAAAAAATGCCGCTGTTGGAACTACAATAGCACACGATAGCCATAATTTAGTTGTTATTGGGGACAATGATGAAGATATGCTAAACGTAATAAAGAAAATAGATGAGATGAGTGGTGGAATGGCAATATCTTCAAATGGAAAATTAGAAGGGTCTTTAAGACTTGATATAGCAGGCATTATGAGTAGTAAATCAATGACAGAAGTACATGAAGACATCAAGAAATTATTAGAAAAAGCAAAAGAGCTTGGAGTAGGAGATGGAATAGATCCATTTATGACTCTTGGATTTATGGCTCTACCGGTTATACCGGATATAAAGATGACAGACAAAGGATTGTTTGATGTAAATGAATTTAAACACATTCCTTTAGAAGTTTAAAAAGTAGGTGCATTTGCACCTACTTTAGTCAACAGTCTTAGGCGATAAAAATAATTTATCGCCTTATATTTTTATTTATATTTATAAAATCCTTCCCCAGTTTCAATACCCTTTAAGCCTTTGGCAGCTCTTTCTTCCAATTTTTTAATAGCTTTTGCAATTGGAGAATTTGGATCATTTGCTTGAGGATTTGTTTTTGAAATATTTATTACAGTTGTAATACCAACTATATCAATTATTTCGAAAGGTCCTCTTGGAGAGCCTGTTCCGATTTTCCAATCCATATCAATATCTTTTGGCTCAGCAACATCATTTCCATAAAGATTTAGACCAGCGTTAATAAATGGAACAAGCAAAGAATTCAAAATATATCCTGCTTGCTCTTTTTTGATTACAGCTGGATACATTCCTATATTTTTTGCAAATTCAATAACACTTTCAAAAGCCTCATCACTTGTTTTGTCATGCTTCATTACCTCAGCAAGATTTTGTCTCCAAATTGAGTTTGCAAAGTGAAGACTTAAAAATTTGTCTTGTCTACCAGTATATTCTCTGAAAGTTGAAGGCAAGAAAGTTGAAGAATTTGTTGCAATAATTGCATCTTCCTTTAAATAAGAAGAAATTTTTTCATAAAAATCTTTCTTTTCATCAACAATTTCTGCAATTGCCTCAATAACAAGATCAGCATCAGCAAATGCCTCATTCAAGTCGGTAGTGTATTTTATTTCTTTGAAAATTTTTTCATTTATATTTTTTAATTCTTCTATTTTTTCATTAGTAATTTCGTTTTTATCCTTGAAAAAAGACCTAGGATAATTTGGATTTTCAGCTCCAATATATGAAGGACAAGCCATAAGTTCCTTAGAAAAAATATTATGCAAATTTTCAATTCTTGGCTTAACTCTTTCAATAGAACCTTCACTTCTTCCCCAAATCGTTACATTGAATCCATGAAAAGCTGCGACGTAGGCAATTTGAGCACCCAAAACGCCACCACCAGCTACGGTTACATTTTTTATTTTCATTATTTGCTCCTTTTTTATATATATTTTCATCTTATATATATTGATATACCCAAAATTTGATTTTTTAAATTTTATTGTAGAAATCGATATAATAAATTAGCAAATATAAAAGGAGATGTTAAAAAATAAGCAAAAGCATCAGATACCAAGGTGTAATTTTTATTTATCCATTGATATTTTTAAGCTCTTTTACCATGTCTAATTTTGAAATTTTATAGCTTTCAATAATTTGTGTAATTATAAAAGTA
>OKCD01000242.1_pt1 | contig 13696 bp, 16 predicted proteins | sample 1611611 | NCBI WGS metagenome assembly OKCD01 (sample SAMN04436756, study PRJEB24849) | human gut metagenome | biome: human gut; feature: NICU; material: stool | host: Homo sapiens | place: USA: Saint Louis, MO | collected 2011-02-15 | reverse complement strand
TGGTGGTGGACTCCCTGGACGACGACTTCTCCGCCTTTGTGTTCAAGATCCAGGCCAACATGAACAAGGCCCACCGGGACCGCATCGCCTTTATGCGCATCGTCTCCGGCCGCTTTGACGCGGATAAGGAGGTGTACCACGTCCAGGGCGGCAAGAAGCTCCGCCTGTCCCGGCCCCAGCAGCTCATGGCGGCCGAGCGGGAGATCATCGAGGAGGCCTACGCCGGCGACATCATCGGCGTGTTTGACCCGGGCATCTTCTCCATCGGCGACACCCTGTGTGCCCCGGGCAAAAAGTTCCGCTTCGACCCCATCCCCACCTTCGCCCCTGAGCACTTCAAGCGGGTGCGCTCCCTGGACACCATGAAGCGCAAGCAGTTTTTGAAGGGAATGGAGCAGATCGCCCAGGAGGGCGCTATTCAGATCTTCAAGACCCCCTACACCGGCATGGAGGAGGTCATCGTGGGCGTGGTGGGCACCCTCCAGTTCGACGTGCTGGAGTACCGCCTCAAGAACGAGTACAACGTGGAGCTCTACATGGAGGGCCTGCCCTACGAATACCTGCGGTGGATCGAGACCGACGACGGCGAGCCGGTCAAGGAGGAGGATCTCATCCTGGGCACCGACGTGAAGCTGGTGGAGGACTACAAGGGCAACCAGCTCCTGCTGTTCGGTTCCCAGTGGGCCATCGGCTGGACCGAGGAGCGGAACAAGAACCTCACCTTCCACGAGTTCGGCGGCACCAAGTTCTGATAAAATCAAAAACCGCCCCCCGGCCTGAGCCGAGGCCCCATAAGGAAGTAATATCGTCTTAGTGAAACGGCATAGTCTCTCGGGGCTATGCCGTTTTGCTGTCCATCGTGCCCGGTATCGTTATCTCGCCCACCAGATTATAGACTATCTGGACGGGCTGAAACCGCTTGCCGTTGACCTTGCTGGGGGCGTGGACTATCACCATCTTGATAAACTCGTTGACGATGGTGGGCGTCAGCTCCCGGACCTCCGTGTACTTCCGCACCAGCTCCACGAAGTGGGACACGTTTACGGCCTCCTCCTGGCCCTTTTCCAGCTCCCGCCGTAGTTCCGCCACCCTGGCCTCTAACTCCCTTTGCTCGGCCTCGTAGGACCCGGAGAGGCGGTTATAACGCTCCTCTGTCAGCTTGCCCGTGGCGTGGTCCTCGTACACCCGTTGAAACAGGCTGTCAAGCTCCGTGACCCGCTTCTCCGCCTTGGTCAGCTCCGCCTTCTTCCGGGCCAGCTCCCGCCGCTGTTCCTGGGCGTCCTTGTCCATCACCAGCCGGATAAATCCATCCTCGTCCGCCTGGACATAGGCTATCGTGGCTTGCAGATGGGCCAGCACCAGGGCCGTCAGCACCTTCTCCCGGATATAGTGGATGGTACAGCTCCCCGTGTTGCTCTTGTAGTTGGAGCATACATAGTGGTCCTGGTCCTCCGTGGAACCCTTGTGTGTGGCGAAATACAGCTTGCTCATGCAGTCGGCGCAGTAGGCCAGCCCGGAGAACAGCCCCCGCTTGCCCGCCTTGGTGGGGCGGCGCTTGTGCTTCCGCAGCTCCTGCACCCGCTCCCAGGTCTCACGGTCTATGATGGCCGGGTGGGTGTCGGGAAACACCTTCCATTCCTCCGGGGGGAGATACAGCATCTTTTTGGACTTGTACGACTTCTTGCGGGTCTTGAAGTTCACCGTACAGCCCAGGTACTCCATGCGCTCCAGGATTTTTACCACTGCCCGGTGGTCCCAGCCGCAGGGGTCCGCTGTCGGCTTATGGGTGACGGACAGGCCCTTTTCCAGCTTGTACGCCGTGGGCGTCAGCACCCCCGCCGCTTTCAGCCGCTTGGAGATCTGCATAGGCCCCAGGCCAGCCATGCAAAGGCTGAATATCTCCCGCACCACCTGGGCCGCTTCCTCGTCCACTTCCCATTTGTACTTGTCTCCTTTGTAGCCATAGGGGACCTGGGTACACAACCGCTGTCCGCTGTTGCCCTTGCTGGTGAACACCGCCCGTATCTTCTTGGAGGTATCACGGGGGTAAAACTCGTTGAACAGTTCCCGCACCGCCGTCATATCGTCCAGGCCCTTGGCGCTGTCGATGTTGTCCGTAACGGCGATATACCGCACCCCGTAGTCCTCTGTGAACCGCTCCATGAGAGCGCCCACCAAAAGGCGGTTGCGGCCCAGTCGGGAATGGTCCTTGACGATGATGGCCGTTACCCGTCCCCGTTCCACAAGGTCCATCATCTCCCGGAAGCCGGGGCGGTCAAAGTTCGTCCCGGTGTAGCCGTCATCGGAGAAGTGCCGCACATTCGGGAAATGGTGTTCCTCGCAGTATTTCCGCAGGAAATCCCGCTGATTGACCACCGAACCGCTGTCACCCTCCAACTCGTCCTCCTGGCTCAGACGGTCATAGCAAGCCGTGATATTCCCCTCGGCGGGGAGTGTGCCGGGAATAAATTTACCGTTGATTGTATCGTACTGCCACATAGCTTTAACCTCCTTTGATGTGGCAGAACGGGCTTGTGGTTTACAGGATTATTATACCACAAACCCGTCTGAAAGTCCAACAAAACCCTGTATTTTCAAGGCTTCCGGGTATTTTTCTCCTCTGCCGACCTGGTAAGCAGACGCCCGATTTTCTCCCCCGCCGTCTCCCTGGCCTCGGGGGAGAAGTACCCATACACCGGGTAGACCGTCCCGCCGATTTCCCGGACGATGATGGGAGCCACAACCAGGCTCCGCTCCTGTTCTTGTCTGTCGCTCATGCTTCTGCCTCCTGTTTCAAACTCTGCTTGATGTTGTTGGAAATACGCCCTTTTCAGCGGGTGCCGTTGCGACGGCCATCTACATGGGGTCAGCGGTGGCGGCTGGGGCCGCTGATTTTATTCTTGCGACCTGTTCCCGGAACCCTCTGCGCCTGCCTCACCCGGTTTTTCAACGGCGGCCCTCGCCTTGTTGTACTGCCGGTAATTGATGACGTTCACCGTCCTGCCCTCGCCGTTTTTCACCGCTATCGTCTTTTCATAGGTCAGCGGGGCCCCGCCGATCAGCTCTTGCGCTTCCCCCTCTGTCATTTCCTCCACCTCCGGCCGCTTCACCCCTCGGGAACAGCGGTACAGATTGAACCCGCTGGGGTATAGGTGCAGCCTTGCGCCCTTTACAATCGCTTTTTTCTGCTTCACTCCACGCTCGTCCTCTGTCTCCACCTCCGTCAGCCGTCCTCGGGCCGCTCCGCTCATAGCCGCCTCTGGCAACTCCATGTCTCCAAGGTAGGCCGTCAGGTACATGCCGGGGTTGTCCACCCCCTTCATGCTCTTGGTCTTGGTGAACCCCTGGCCCCACAGCCGGGCCATTTCGCTGTTGGGGATGAAGGGGGCTTTGCCAGGGAACAGGAGCAATAGATGGAGGTGCCAGGCCCCACGGCCCTGTGGCTCTGCCGCCGCTATGTACTCCGCCTGTTCTTGTCCCGCTTTCGCCTGCCAGCGAAGAAACCGTTTCCAAAAGGCGTGAAAATCCCGGTACAGTCGCTCCTGGTCAGTCATTATTTCCCGGTAGGTCAGTGTGACCCATAATGCCCGCTCCGGGTCCGTCAGATTGGCATTTATGAGGTCTCTGAGGTTGCGAAGGGTCTGCGCCACGCTTGCCGTGTTCTCCGCCCGGTTTTCCGTGTGTTGGAACTCTTTGATTTCTCCCGTCCGTTTGTCCAGGTATTCGTCCGCCGACAATTTCTCTATGGTGATTTCCGGCGCTCCCTGTCCGCTGTGCCGCACCTCTATCACGTTGCCGCATACCTTCACTGTCACCGGCGCTTTCGGGGTAGGCCGTTCATTTTCTATCCGCTGTATCCGCATCCTGCCTCCTATCCTTGCGGCCTAATGTTTATAAATAATCAAGTTAAGGAGCGGCCCCGTTGGGGCCGCTCCGGGGCGGGCGGCTATGCCTCCGGCCCGCCGCCTCGCCCCTGGTGTTCCTTACCTGTCACCCTTTGTTCAACGCTTCATAGCAGACCTGGCGCATACGGCTTTCATTCTGGATCACGGGGACTTTGATGTAGCGGAGGGTGGAACCTTGCAGCAGGACCACCCCCTCGCCCCGTCCGAATTGTCGGCCCTTGGTTTGCTCCATGTGGTCCGGCAGCAGCATTTCATAGATGGAACGCACCGCCGCACCGATGACACAGACGATACCGTAATTCAGTCTGGAGCCCGCCGGGAATGCCAGAGCGTCAGGCCGTTGGCAGGATATGGCGAGCCTGATACCCAGGGACCGGCCCAGCATCAACACCTCGCCCACCTTGTTCATGGCGGCGGCAGCCGCTTTCTTATCCTGGGCCAGCAGGTTCAGCATTTGCGCCATGTACTCGTCCCAAACCAGGGTGACAGGATTGCGGGCCGGGTCCGCCCCGGATTGACGGGCCAGCAGACGGGCGTGTACCAGGTCCAGGGCCGTCAGCGTGTCCATGTAGGTGAAGGACCGGGGGCAGCCCTTCAAGTAGGAAAAGGTATCGTCTCCCTTGTAGTCCGCAAAGTAGTATTCCCCGCCCTTGTCACGCTCGGCCAAAATGAGGCGGTAAAGGAGCTGATGCTCATGGAAGGACTTACCGGCCCCAGACATTCCAGAGAGCAGGATATGGCTGTTGCTCCTCGGGGATATGTCGATATTCACAGGACGCTTGATTCCATATTGGTTCCAGGCGTCCAGGTCATAGCCCAGCGTGATAAAATCAGAGCTCGTCATCAAGCAGGGTCCCGGGCGTGTTGCTGTCCGCCCCGGAGGCTGCCCGTTCCTTCAATGCGGCGGCCTCCGCCTCGTTGGTGATGACCATATCGACCTGGTACTTGTCCCCCAGGTCATGCACCCGGTCCACCACCAGTCCCGGCCAGCTGTCCCCCTCTGCGCTTACATAGACCTCCGGGAGCGCCATAGGCAGGTCCTTGGCGTGCAAATGCTGTTCAATGATACCTTCCAATGTCTCCCACAGCTCCTTCCGTGGGACCGTACACCCGCCTTTCCACACCAGAAAATGGTGCTTTATGATGCAGTTATTAACGATGCTGTACGGCATGGCTTTATACTCCAGGGACTCCGGGGAAAAGGGCGGGATGAGGCCGGGAAAGCATTTGCAGAGTTCATTCACAAAGGTATACATACACAGTCTCAAGGGGCGGCGGGTGAGCTTTGCGCTCCGCTCCAGGTCCGAAATACTCGGTTCCGGCCCCCTCTTTACTTCCACGTCCTTTTTGCTATAATGGACCTTAACGGCAATACCAATGCCCGGAACGATCAGCAACGGCCAGAAGCGGGCCGCAAGCCCCAGCAGGAGCAGAGCAGCCAGGGTGAGCCCCACGGTGAGCAGGAGCACCAACAGGCCGTTGACGAGGATGCGCACGGGGTCCCTCTTGTTAATGCCCTCGCCTACTTCATAGAACAGGCTGTCGAACATGCCGCTGACCAGCATGACAACGGCGACGCAAAAATTTTTCATTCGCTGTACCTTCTTTCGCTTTGATACGGAAACGGCGGGGCGCTATGCCGCCGCCGCTCCGTGCCGGGGTCAGGACTTGCCGGGATTGCCGGGGGCCGGGGTGGGGTTGAGGATGGTGATGCCCGTGGCGGTCCCACGGTACTCCACCTTGTTGAACTCCCCGCCTCGGACCTCCAATACCAGCCCGTCCAGCTTGGCCTTGATAAAGTCAAGCGCAAGATTCCGCTCGGTGACGTCCGCTTGGGTGAGGCCCCCGAGAGCGCCCGAGGGCAGGCTGATCTGGGCCAATACGCAGCCGTCCGCCCGGACCATAACGCCGATATCGTCGCTGACGGTCTCCGGGCCGTCCTTGGGCCTGCGCCGCTTCATCGGCTCTACCTGACTGATGACGGCGGGGGTCCCCAGGAATGCCTGGGCCATTTGTCCTGTGTACTCGTGTTTCATGATCGGTTCCTCCTTAGTGATGATGGGCGCCCCGGAGGGCGGCGCTGGCCGCGCCTCCAGGGTTGCTGGTTGGCTAACCGTTCAAATGGTAGTCTGCGAGGTCTAGGTCGCTCATGGCTTCCTCGATGCCGTAGCACACCCCGCCGATGGCGCGGCGGCCGTACTTGAATCGGCCCATGTCAGCCTCTGCCAAGAGATGAAGAGCGTCAACTAAGCATCTGACGTCCCGCGATACTACATCCAACGTCAGCAAGGCCTTCGCTTCCATCTGCTTGGTCTGTTCTTCTGCGGTCAAAGAAAACACCTCCTTTCCGCCCCAGACTGGGGGGAGGAACAGGGGAACCTTGCGGCAGTCAATGTCGGAAAAATCCCTTGTTGCAGATTTAAGATACCACACAAATTCTGGTCAGTAACCGTCACCTAGTATTTAAAAAATATCGTCTGACACATTGAGAAAAGTGGTGTGCGCTATGAGTGTCAAAGAAAGAGCCGCCTTGAAACCTTGGCGGCAAGACAACGTCATCATGAATGAAATGGAGGTGCTGATAACTGACTTTGGTTTTAATCTGAATCAGTTTGTGGAATATGCCTGTAAAATGGATATTTCTATCTTTAGTCCTACAAAGGGAGCTCTGGAGAGGTCCAACGTCTATCAATACTTCAAAGACCGTCCTGTCCCGCTGTATGCTCTATGGAAGCTGGCAAACCATCTTCGGGTCTTTGAAATAGAAATTCCTCCCGAAGACCAAAGGCTGGAGGAGTACCAAGACAGGGCTAAACGCATACAGGACGAGGTATTTCAATATATCCTTGAAAATAGAAGCAGCCCACACACTCTGCGCCCTGTCATAAGGGATATTTTTAAACCATTGACGGTTTTGGATTTAGAGCATTTTTTTGATGGGCTCTATCGCTTCAGCTTCTCGGAACGTGTATGGGCATTTTGGCTTTGCTATGCCTGTCTGCACCGTGACGCACAAGAAGATATACTTGAACTAATGGCGGAAGCTCGTATTGCCCCGAAAGACCATACCCGGTATTTAATGGAACTCCACAATTGGGAACGTGATGTAAATGCTCCCATTGTTTTGAAGGTAAAAAAGGCTTTGGAACGGTATTACGCCCCATCAAAAAACAACACGGAAGAAGAACGCCGTAAAAAACTGATCGATACTTTTACTGACATAGTACAAGACTACCCATACCCCTGTGGCTGTGATGATATTATCGTCCATATTATGGAGCGGACAGAACACAATTTAGACTTTGATGACTGGACCGTCCTCTCCACTTATAAAATGTTGTGTGCTACGCTCGATATGGAGCAACAGCAGAGGATCGACCAGGCGATGGTTTCGTATATAACTGACAAAAGCTCGCTCAATGTAAAGTGCCCGGCTAAATTGGCGAGAGAATATTATTTAAGGTTTCATAGTAGCAACAGCTTATAACCTTATGAAAAAGCGGCTGGCGGTTGGACCGTCAGCCGTTTTATATTCTGCCAGGGAGGGCATCACAGGCCAGCGATATACCTTGCGTCTGGCCGGTGCACGTGGTAAAATGGAGAAAACTGTCGAATTTTAGTATCCATAGGAGGGATCTTCAAAATGGAAAAGAAACGATTTCTAGCCGGTGCCATGAGCATCGCTTTGGCGGTCACTATGTTCTCAACCACCGCCTTTGCGGCCTCCGTGAAGTTCACCGATGTGCCCGACAGTCATTGGGCTTCCTCCTCCATCACCGAGATGGCCGATAAGGGCATTATGTCCGGCATCGGCAACAATCTCTTTGCTCCCTCCAACACGCTTACAGGGGCGGAATTCGTCACCATGATTGTCCGCCACTTCTATGAGGACAAGCTGGGCACCGAAGGCGAGAAGTGGTACTCCGAGTTCATGGACGCTGCCAAGAGCGCCAACATCCTGACTGGCACCAACGTCACTGCCGAGGGTACCATCAACCGCTATGACATGGCCCAGCTGATGTACAACGTCCTCAAGGCTGAGGGTATCACTACATCCTCCCTTTCTGACACCTCCAAGGTGGCCGACTGGGCCTCTGTTCCTTCCATCTACCGTGATGCTGTCTCCGTCTGCTACAATATGGGCATGCTCACCGGCGTGGACAATAAGGGCACCTTCAATGGTACCGGGGTCATGGACCGTGCCCAGGCCGCTGTGGTCATGGATCGCCTCCTTGAAGTCTGCTCCGGTGGCACACCCTCTACTCCTGAAAAGCCTGCAGGCTCTCTGACCCTGACCAACGATAACATCCTCTACATTAAGGGTGACGGCTCTAAGTATGAGAACGGAGTCTTCCATCTATACAACTCCGGTTTCGAGGGCACAGGTGGCTGGATTTATTTTGATAATACTGGATATTCAACCTTAACGCTCACTGTGTCGGTTCACGATGTGGAGCATAGGGTGACTGTAAATAGCGCCGACAGTATGATTAGTAACGATCAGCGGCTCAATGCGATTCAGGATCCAGATACTACGAAAACATACTCTGTAGATATCTCAGGGATTAAGCGGGTAACGATCGGGGTTAGCTACGGAAGAACATGTGATGCCGAAGTTTCCAACATCTATCTCAGTTAACCCTTAACAATCTCATATCAGGTTAGGCAGAAGAGCACGTTTCCAGTTTTGGGGACGCGCTCTTTTTGCGTTCATCATCGAAGGAGGGATTGCTATGAACAATCTCAAATCCAGGAAAGGAGGTGCCTCATTGCGGAACTTGAAGCGCTTGTTGTGCCTGCTGTTGGTGCTCACGATGCTTCCTATCAATGCCTTTGCATCAGATATCATCGTGCCGGGCAGCGGCGGTACCAGCCCAGGCTCAGGCGGTGGTGGCTCTGGTACAAAGTGGTCCTCGCCTACCAACCTCGGCCCAGGTATGCTGCTGCATGTCCAATCCTCCGAGCGGACTGTCACGTTCGACTATACTGACCCGGCAAATGTGGTGTTAGGGTGTGTGGGGACACTCCAGAACCGACACCTGGGCTGGATGTATACCAGTGTGTATGGGAGCCAACGGAGACAGGGGTTGCTCAAAAGGGGACCATGCAGGGAATCAGGCCCCGGAGGCCCGCCACGGGTCTACCCTGGGTGCTGGCTGACAAGTCCAGCAGGGCGGGGAACAAGGTAGGTCCCGCTCCATGCAATTCCCCGCCGCTGGGTTTCTGCATTCCGGGGGCTGGTCCCCGTGGGAATTGCGTCGCTCTCATGCCCTGCGGGGCATAGGACGGAGGACGAGGGACCAGAGCACAACCAGAGGAGCCAGAGCGCAGAGACCCAGCGCCAGGAGCCGTGAAGGCATAAAAAGACAGGGGGCCGACTTTCTTAGTCGGTCCCCTGTTCTCTTGTCACCACTCGCCCGTCTGCCTGTTCCGTCCTGTCACTTCTTTATAGGACACAGGCATGCGCCGGGGGGCGGTTTTTGATGCGCCGGTTACCGCACGGGGGTGTAGCTGGGGACGGCCTCCTCGTCCGTGGCCTCCAGCTTAAAGATAACGGGCCGCAGGCCGTCGTTGCAGCTACAAATGGCCACGCCGGGCTTGCGAATCCAGTCTCCGTAGTAGAACAGCCCCTCCCCCGCGCCGTGGGCCAGGGCGAAGGCGTACTGGTAGACCGCCTTCCATGCCTCGTCACAGAAGCCCTCCGGCTTGGCGTAGTCGGCGTAAAAGACCTGCCCTTCCCGCAGCATGGGACAGGCCGTCAGCCCCTCGGCGCCGTATTCCTCCGCCAGATCCCGGTCCAGGGTGGTTTTCAGAACGGTAATTTTCACGCGCTTCATAACAATCCCTCCTCGTGTGAGAATAGGATAGCACCGCTCAAGGGCATTGGGCAAGGGGAAGTTTTCCACAAGGGGGACCAAACGGGTGGAAAAGTCAGCCCTGGCTATGGGGAGCGAGCCTGGCTTTACCGCCTGCCCGGTCCAGGGCCAGCGCCAAGACGGCAAAGACCGCCCCGCTGCCCACCGCCTGTACCAGCGTGCCCAGGAACTGGGGCCAGAAGGCGTTGACGCCGCCCAGCAGCAGGCAGGCGGCCAGGCCGTACGCCGCCGGGGAGAGCAGGCAGGCCAGCAGAAGGGCCGCCCCGTTCCGGGGGCAGAGGAGCCGCGGGGCCCGGCTGGTAAACAGGAGGGCCACCAGGGCCTTGATGAGCAGCGTGGGGACCACCCACAGAGGGGCGGTGAGCAGATCCGCCAGCCCGGCCCCCACCATGGCGGCGCCCACGGCGTAGGGGGCGGGCAGCAGACAGGCCGCCAGGTAGATCAGCGCGTCTCCCAGGTGGATGTAGCCGCCGGTGGGGATGGGGATATGGAGCAGATAGGCGGTGGTGACCGCAATGGCTCCGGCGAACAGGGCGGCCAGGCAGAGTAGCCGGAGTTTTTTCGATTCGCGCACAGGGGCTCCCTCCTTTTTTTGTCTGTCCCCATTGTACGCTCCGTCTGACCTTCTTAAAAGTATCAGAATAAATCTATTTTAAAAGGTCAGACAAGGCGGAGGAAACACACAAACCCTGCCCCATCCCCATAAAATAGGGCAGGGAGGTGGAAAAATGGAAGAGACAGTCCTGCGGGAGCAGCTCAGGACGGTGGATGAATCCCTGCTGTTTCTGCTGTTGATCGTACTGTCGGTGCTGCTCTCCTACTGGGGGGTGCGCATACAGCGGGAGGGGCTGTGCAGAACCCTCCAGGGGGATGCCGAGGGGGCGGCCGCCCTGCCCCGGGTGTTCCCCATCCGCCTGAGCGCCTCGGCCCTGGTGGTGGGAGCGCTGGGCTTTTTCCTCTGTCTGGCCCTCAAGACAGAGCGGGAGACCGCCCGGGGCGGGACGCCGGCGGCCCGGCGGTCGGCGTGCACCAACCTGTGGGCCTCCCTGTTTGTCTTTCTCGCCGCCCTGCTGCGGCTGGACGACCTGCTGGGCACCCGGGATGCCTCGGGGGAGGTCATCTGAAATAAAGCAGGCGCGCCCTGCGGCGCGCCTGTTGAGGATGCGGGTCAGTTTGCCGGCCCCTTGGCAAAAAAGGTATAAACCCCGGTGGCCACCGTCCGGCCCGTGTCGTCGGTGAGCACGGCCTCGTACACCAGGACGGTTTTGCCCAGCTTCCTGGGCGTGGCCGTGCAGGTGATGCGCGCTCCGGACGCCGGGGCCAGATACTGCATGGAGCAGTCCAGGGTGACGCACATGTGCCCGGTGGTGAAGGCCGCCGTGCCGCACACGGTGTCCGCCAGGGTGACCAGCGCCCCGCCGTGGACGATGCCCATGGGGTTGAGGCTGGAGGGCTGCACCTCCAGCACGCCCACGGCGCTGTGATCCGGCCGCAGCTCGGTGACGTACATGTGGTTGGCGGGGGCGAAGCAGCCGCTGGTATTCACCAGCTCCAGAAGCTTACTGTAGGAATCCATCGAGAATCTTCTCCTCCGCCTCCTGCTCGGTGAGGCCCAGGGTCATGAGCTTGAGAATCTGGTCGCCCGCGATGCGTCCGATGGCCGCCTCGTGAATGAGCTGGGCGTCCACATGGTTGGCCACGATGGCGGGGATGGAGGAAATTCTGGCGTCGCCCATGATGATGGAGTCGCACTGCACATGGCCGAAGCACCTGGCGTTGCCCGTCACCTTGGGGTAGAACACCTGCTGGGACTGGTCCTGGGCCACCGAGCGGGACACCACCCGGCCGTTGGCCCCCTCGCCGTCCAGAATGATCTCCATATCGCTCTCGGCGGTCTGCTCCCCGTGGGTGAGCAGCTTCTCGGTGATGATGGCCTCGGCGTCCTTCCCCACCACGATTTTCGTCTCCCGCTTGGTGGAGTCCACGCCGCGGATCTGGGTGCTCTCCAGATTGATGGTGGCCCCCTCCTCCAGATACACGACGGTCTGGGGGTTCATGATGCGCTTGCCGGTGCCGGGGCCCTCGCCGTAGTGGCGCTCCACATAGCGGACCTTGGAGTTTTTGCCCACGTAGAAGGTGTGCACGCCGTCGTGCTGGCTGGTCTCGCAGCCGGTGTTGTGGATGCCACAGCCGGCCACGATGTCCACATCGCAGTCCTCGCCGATGAAGAAGTCGTTGTATACCATCTCGCTCAGCCCGGTCTGGCTGATGATGACCGGGATGTGGACCGACTCGTGCCTGGTGCCCGGCTTGATGCGGATGTCGATGCCCGACTTGCCCGGCTCGGTCTTGGTGGTGATCTCAATGTTGGCGGTGCTGTTCCGGGAGTCCAGCGCGCCGTTGCGGCGGATGTTGTAGGCCCCCTGGGGGGTCTTCTCCAGCTCCGCGATCTCTTTCAGCAGTTTCCACTCAGCCTGATCCATGCTTACCTCGCCCCCTCCGACATATAGCTGCACCCGGCCGAGGTGTTGGCCAGGATCTGGGGGAAAATCTCGTCCTTGGGCCCGTGCTTGGCGATTTTCCCGTCGCGGATCATCACAATCTCGTCGGCCAGGTCAATGATGCGCTCCTGGTGGGAGATGACGATCAGCGTGGCCTCCCGCTTCTGGTGGATGGCCTTGAAGGTCTCGGTCAGCTTGGCAAAGGACCACAGGTCGATGCCCGCCTCCGGCTCGTCAAAGATCATCAGCCCCGACTTGCGGGCGAGAATCGTGGCGATCTCAATGCGCTTGACCTCGCCACCGGACAGGGAGGCGTCCACCTCCCGGTCGATATAGTCGGCGGCGCACAGGCCCACCCGGGTTAGATACTGGCAACCCTCCTCCCGGGTCAGCTTCTCGCTGCCCGCGGCCAGGGCCAGCAGATCCCGCACCCGCAGGCCCTTGAAGCGGGGCGGCTGCTGAAAGCCGTAGCTCACCCCCAGGCGGGCCCGCTGGGTGATGTCCAGGCCGGTGATGTCGGTGCCATTCCAGGCGATGGTGCCCCCGGTGGGCCGCACCAGGCCCATGATGGCCTTCGCCAGGGTGGTCTTGCCGCCCCCGTTGGGGCCGGTGATGACCACAAACTGATGGTCAGCTACGGTGAGGGAGACGTCGTTGAGGATACCCAGCTCCTCGCCGGACTCCCCCTCCACCTGGTAGCTGAGATGCTTTATCTCCAGCATACGCGGTCTCTCCTTTGTACTATGCTTCTTCTCATGAGATGTTATTTTATCACGGCGGGGGGGAAAATACAACCCTGCCGGGCGCAAAAACCACACTATTCGCATAGGATAAGGTGAATCCAAATCATCAGGAGGCTTTGTCTATGGAACAAGATCATTTGCCCTGCTCCTGCGACCAGGAGGTCTTTGAGCGGGTGTGGCGGCGGGTGATGCCCGAGGACCGGCCCGACTGCCCCTTTACCCTGGGCGAGGACGCCGCCGCCCCTCCGGCCGTCCAGCCCCCCGCAGCGGCTCTGCCTGCCGTGGTACATACTGCTCCAGCCGGCGAACAGGCGCCCTCCCGGCCCGTGGTGGGAGAAGAGCACGACGTGCCCTGCCTGGGGGCGTCCTCGGCGGTGTACGGCGCCCAGCTCCAGCGGCTCATTGACCGGGAACTGGCGGATTGGAGGGCCTATCAGGCCCTATCCCGCCGGGCCCAGGGAAACAGCGGGCGGGTGCTGGCCACCATCGCCGCCGACGAGCGCCGCCACGCCAAGCGGCTTTCCACCGCCTATTTTCTCATCTCCGGGGTGCGGTACTGGCCGGTAGACCGGGTACCCAATCCATCCCCCGCCCCCTTCTCCGCCGCCCTGCGGGAGCACTTCATGGAGGAGCAGCGGGGGGCGGCCGCCTACCAGACCGCGGCGGCGGAG
>OKCD01000230.1_pt1 | contig 13928 bp, 7 predicted proteins | sample 1611611 | NCBI WGS metagenome assembly OKCD01 (sample SAMN04436756, study PRJEB24849) | human gut metagenome | biome: human gut; feature: NICU; material: stool | host: Homo sapiens | place: USA: Saint Louis, MO | collected 2011-02-15 | reverse complement strand
AAGGTCGTTCCTCTTCAAATCGGCTTAAAATATTATCATCATCTTCTTTATAAGGACTTATAAATTCAACAATATACTCATCTCTATCACATTGAAATAATAAATATACATTCCCATGCTTACAAATAAAATCTAAAAGATTCTCATCATGAACACTTTGTGTCATTACAAAATCAATTGTTTCAAGAACAGTACTCTTGCCAGTTCCTCTTCCCCCTATCAAGCAATTTAAAGAATCTGAGAATTTTACAGTAAAATCTCCATCTTTCTTTTTATTAGATAGAAAACCAGATTCTTCAAACATTACATATAAGCCTTCTATATAAACTTTATTTTTATTCATGTTCTCATAACTTACAGAAATATCAAAATCAATTAAAGCTTCTTTTAACATTTGAAAGTTAATATCACTTCCCTTAATCCAAAAAAAATTATTGTCTAATGTATCAATTGAATGTGAGTCATTGTCAATTAAAAAATTTACATCCTCTCTATAATTTTTCATGAAGTTTTTTGCACCTTTGATTTGATTCTTGTTTTTTAAACCAACAATTCTAGTGTTTTCACTGGAAAATAATTTCTTTTTATATGCCCCACTTAAAAACTTATCTTTATTTATATTAGATGAGTATATATGAGCTATATAAGTTATCGCTCCTAAACTCGAAAAAAAATCCATAACTTCTAAACTAGTAACATACACACCGTCTTTTTCAGAAATCAATTTTTCATCTAGCCACTTAATTACTTCCTCTTCATTATTCTTATCGTCATCTAATATTGCTACTACATGAAGCTTGTCAGCACATGATATTTCTATTCCTCGAAATAATATTGTTTCAACATTATATTTAGCTTTTAACTTTTTTAGATGATGTATACATATTTTTAATTTGTCTATCCCCTCAAATGTATTATGATCTGTGACAACTGCTATCTCATATTGATTTATTAGTAATTCATTAGCTAACAATAAAAAAGCATATATTTCTTTTTTGCTTTCAAAAATATCAAAATCTCTACCAAACTTTACATCTCTTTTCCCATTTATGAGAGGGATAATACTTTTTTCATAAATTATATCTTCTAATTCTTTTTCACTTATTTTTTTATATCCATCTGTACCTAAATTCTCCATTAATTTATAATCATGAGAAGCTGGTGTGTGAATATGAAATATTGACTTCCTAGGAAATCCAAAATTATCTCTAGTGTTTTTTATATGCTTATATGCTTTTATAACTTCACCGTAAGTTCTTGTATCTTCAGCCATACTCCTCCTTAACAATTCCTAATACTTAACAATAATTCTTATATAAAATAATCACTCTGATCTTCTGCTACCATTTAAAATCAATAGAATTTTCCAAATAATGTTGATTAAATCCCCCTTGTTTAAATCCATAGCAACCAACTCCTGCTGATGAAAATAATGAAATATAGGTAAGAGTATTATTTATCATTTATCTTAACTCCATTTTTATATTCAATAATATCTCCAATATCACATTGAAAATACTCACAAATCTTTCCTAATGTTTCCAAACTTACGTTTTCGTCTCTTCCCATTTTTGCTATTGTCTTGGGTGTTGTTGCTATTGCACATTGTAAGTCTGTTTTTTTCATATTTTTATCTATTAATAACTTCCATAATTTATTATATGAAAATCCCATATCATTCTCCAATTCTATATTTTACCTTTCTAAATGTATAGATTAACTACCTAATTATAGCATATAACGCAGATTCCTTTCAATCGTATGATTTACCGCGTTAATCTAAGCAAAAAAATAAAGGCAGTCCGAAGACTGCCGATATTTATCTCTCTGCTCCTTTGCTATGGTCTTTCTTAGTTGACTTAGTTTTGTCATCTGTCTTAAAGCTTTTTATTTGCCCTAATATTGACTTTTTATCCTTGTCTTGACTCTTTACTTGTTCTTTTGCTGTTAAGAGCTTAGAAGACAAAATACGAACATTCTTATGTTCCTTTCCGTTGTTGTCAATGCTTGTTTTTACTTGTCCAAATATTTTAACAAAATCTCCTTGCTTTAAGTTCTCTATATCTTTTGTCTTATCTCCATAGGCTGAACAATTGGTATAAACTTTATTGCCATCGTCATCTTTTGAAACAATTGAAAAATTACTTACTTTAAACTTTTCTCCATTTGCATTTTCTCTTTCAAGATTTTCTACTTTGCCAGCTATATTGCCCACGAGATTTATGAGATCGTCTTTTTCTTCAATATCACTGACATTTTCAACAATCTTACCTTGTTCTTTCATATCATCAATCATATAGTCAAAGTCATCATTTAATAGACCTGTTGTGTCTTTGATCATAAATAAAACGTATACTTCTTCAAGTGCCTTTTCATCAGTAACACCTTTTTCTATGCTCACAAGTGCTTTTATAAAATCCTTGTAATTATCATTCATCATTTCTTCTAAGTTTTCTCTAATATCTTTGTATTCCATAGTTTCCTCCTTGTATTAAATAAGGAGAGCCTTTCGCCCTCCTCTATCTTTCTTGTGCTTTTTCGTTTTTTTCTTGATTTTTATCTTTTTCTTCTTCCGATTTGAATTTTGATATTTGTCCCAATATAGATGGTTTCTCTTCCCTTGCCTGAAGATTATCCTCTACATCATAGGTTGATTCAAAGTAATCACTATCTTTAAAATCATTGTCATACCTATCTGGTATTCCATCATTATCAAGATCTTTTGCTAGTGGATCATAGAAGTTTCCATCATCATCTATTTCTAAACCTAGGGCTTGTTTTAAATCTTCTTCATCTACTGATACCAGATCGTCAAAACTTGACATCTTTATGGCTTCAGTCATATCTTTAATAGCTTGTGAATTAGATATATCTTCTTCTACAAAAGATTCTGTTCTAATAGCTACATTATCTACATACTGAGTCCATGTTTTTTCTTCTAAATTTACCTCATATTGAATCGTGTGCTTACCATCAGGTGTTTCTGTATAGGCAAGTCCTATATGGCTTAAATCAGGGTATAATTTGTCAAAGTCTTCATAGCTATTAGATTCTGAGAACTCGTAGTTAGAATAATCAACTATCGCCCTCTTTAAATCTTCTAATAATGGTGATTGGTTTTCTAATTCTTCTACTTCTCCCATATCTAAAAGTTTATTAATTTCAGCTAGCCTTAGTGTCTTATCCCTTAACTCATCTGCTTTTTCAAATGGTTTGGTCAATTCTACTTTGGCATTTTCTAAAGATTCTTTATAATTTTCAAGATTTTGATTTAACCTTTCAAGTCTTGCAGGCATTTTTTCAATGGCATTATCAAGCCTTGTTATATTACCATCAGTAGAGTTTGAAAACTCTCCGAAGTATTCTGCTTTTCCTAGAAGTTTAAAGGTGTGAGTGTTAGTCATAAAGTTATATGAAACTTGTAAGTCTAAATTTCTATATTTACCAATGACCTTGCTATCATTTATCTTTACTTTTTTTATTTCTTCTAATAATTTCTCTCCAGCTTCTTTCTTATCTAAAATTTTATTTTCTCCAAGACTGATTGAAGTGAATTTTGTGTCTCCTTCTCCTAATTTTTCAACACTTGCAATATCTTCTTTAACTGCTTGTATTTCCATTTCAGTTTTTAAAATACTTTGAGGATAAATTTTATTTACCTTATCTTCAAGTTTGTATTTATTAGATTTATAGTTTGCTTCAAGCATTTTTAGTTTTGTAACTTCGTTATCTAAGTCCATTTTTTCTTTAATCAGAGGATTACCCGTAGCTAGAGCCTTAATTTCTGAATAAGATAGACTTGCTTCATCAACATCTTCTGCAACTCTTACTGGAGTTTTTGAAGTCATAATTTGAGAAATGAATTTCTGCTTATTCTCTATTGTCTGCCACAAATAAGAATCAAAGGTATTCTCTGTTACATATCTAAAGATATTGACTTTATCATTTTCATTACCTTGACGAACAATTCTACCACTTCTTTGCTCTAGGTCAGACGGTCTCCAAGGGACGTCTAAATCATGTAAGGCTATTAATTTGTTTTGTACATTTGTACCTGCTCCCATTTTTTGAGTAGAGCCTAATAATACTCTTACTTCTCCTCTTCTTACCTTAGAGAATAATTCATCTTTTTGTTTGTCTGTATCTGCTTCGTGGATAAAGGCTATTTCTTCTTTTGGTATTCCCATATTCACTAGCTTATTTCTAATATCATCATAGATATTAAATTCTCCATCCCCTTTTGGTGTAGACATATCTGAAAACACTAATTGGGTCGATGAATTTTCTTTTGTCTTATCCCAGATCGAAAAAATATTTTTAACGCATACATTTACCTTTGAATTAGGATCATCGGGAAGTAGCGGATTTATTAATCTTTGGTCAAGGGCAAGTTTTTTACCATCATTTGTAATCTTTAACATATTGTCTTCTGTTGGTTCGACTTGGTTATTTCTAACCGCGTCAGCTCTTTCTGAAATAGCTTCTAATATTTCTTTTTGTTCCTCAGTAGGTTTTGTTTTAATAACTTCAAAATTTGCTTCTGGTACTGGCAAATTTAACATATCTGAAGTCTTTATATCTGCTACTTCTTTAAACATGCTCATCAGCTCTGGCAAGTTATAAAACTTTGAAAATCTTGTCTTTTGCCTATACCCAGTGCCTTCTGGAGATAATTCAAAGGTGTTTTCTGTTTCTCCAAAAGTAGAAGCCCAAGCGTCAAAATGTTCTAATCCTCTTGCCTTTAAATCGTCATATTGAAGGTATCTTTGCATGGTATAAAGCTCTGTCATTGAATTTGATATTGGTGTACCAGTAGCAAATACAACTCCCTTTCCATCTGTCATTTCGTCCATATACCTACATTTCATATACATATCCGAAGACTTAAAGGCTTCACTCTGACCGATACCCGCAACATTTCTCATCTTGGTATGCAAAAATAAGTTTTTGTAATTATGAGCTTCGTCTATAAATAACTTATCTACTCCTAGTTCTTCAAAGGTTATTACATCATCTTTTTTAAAGTCATCATTTAGTTTTTCAAGTCTTACCAAGAGTTTCTTCTTTGTCTTTTCAAGTTGTTTAACTGTGAAATTTTCCCCTCTATTTCTTTTGTTCTCATCAATAAAGGAAACTATATCATCTATCTGGTCTTGTATATGCCTTACCTGGTATTCCTTAGACATTGGTATTTTTTCAAATTGAGAGTGTCCTATGATGACCGCATCATATTCTCCTGTTGCAATCCTACCAATAAATCTTTTTCTATTTTTAGGTTGGAAGTCTTTTTTATCGGCCACCATAATGTTTGCTGATGGATATAATTGCATAAACTCTCTACCAATTTGAGTGGTTAGATGGTTAGGAACTACAAATAATGACTTGCTTGCAAGTCCTAACTTTTTAGATTCCATAGCAGAAGCTACCATTTCAAATGTCTTTCCTGCTCCCACAACATGGGCAAGTAGTGTATTTCCACCATAAAGAGTCCTTGCTATAGCGTTTTTCTGATGTTCTCGAAGTCTGATTTCTGTATTCATTCCATCAAAAGTTAAGTTAGAACCATCAAATTCTCTATTCCTAATAGAATTGAATTTTTCATTATAAATCTTCTCTAGCCTATATCTTCTATCAGGATCTTCAAATATCCAATTCTTAAATTCTTCTTTAATTAGTTCTTGCTTTTGACTTGCAAGCATAGTTTCTTTTTTATTTAATACAGAAGTTTTAGAACCATCATCATTTATTACTTGGTCAAATACCTTTGTATCTTTTAGATTAAGAGCATTTTCAATTAGCTTATAGGCATTTACCCTACTTGTACCATAAGTCATGTTAGCAAGGTCATTAGTCGAGTCAACACTTTTACCTTCAATATTCCATTCACTTGTATGTGGTGAGAACCTAACATTTATATTCCATCTATCATAACCTGGTGTTTTTAAAAGGTTAAAAGTAAAGTCTTCTATATCTTTTTGAGGTATCCATGTTGCTCCTAACCTTACATTTATATCAGAAGCAGTGAGTTCTTCAGGCATAACTTCTTGTAATTTTTCTCTTTGATATTTGAGTTTGCCTAACTCGTTTAATAATGTGTCTTTCTTTTCAGAAGGTGCTAAATCTATTACATTTTCAATTTCTCCGATATATGAATTGAGGTAACCAATTTTTTCTCTAATATTGCCACTTAGATACTCATCAGCCGATACATATGAAAAATGAAAGGGATCGTCATTATTAAAGTTTTCAAAGGGCATTCTGTTATTTATTAGGTCTGTATCCTTAATATCTAAAAATATCTCGCCCTCAAGCTCACCAATTAAGGTGTCCCTATCTTTACTTGTGATATATTCCATATATTCAAAATCTACATATCCCTTTTGTGAAACTGATAAAACCAAGGCTTCAAGAGAAGTGTCTACATGGTCTACTACCTTTGCCTTTGTTATTGTTCTTTTTGAGAATATATCACTCTTAGCTTTGAAATTATCTTCATCATCAAGTATTTCTATTGATGAAACCAAAGAAAAGTTTGAGTCTTCCTTTAAGGCTCTAGTGTTTGATAAGGAGTTAATAAAGCCATGTTTCTTTGAAAAGTTATCATAGACTTCATTTAACTTTGCTTGTGACTCTTTTATTTCTTCATCTGAAAAATCATCCTTTTGTTTTTCTATTACATCTTTTAAGGCATTCATTACATCAAGATAATCTTTTATCTTTTCTTTATTTTTATCTGATATATTCTGCTTGATTAAGACTGAGTTTTCTCTTAGGTAGACCTCTTCATCAATAATAGTGTAAGAAAAATTCTTAACATCATCTGTTGCTGGAAGACTTAATTCTTCATCTTCCAATAGTTCGACCTCTTCATATTTTGAATTTGAAGATATTTCCTTACTTGCAATATCCATTAAGTCTTTTAACTTTTCATCTTCTTTTTCATCACAAGTAATAGTATTGCCAAATCTGCCAGATACTTCTTTCATATTCCCTAATACCATCTGAGGATTATCTACAAAGTATTTATTATAAGTCAAACCCTTTTTATCAGTTGCTAGGTGTATCCAATCATCATCTCTTTCTATAACTGAATCTCTCTTCTTTAAGAAAATAATATCTGAAGTAACTTCTGTACCAGCAAGTCCTTTAAATGTTGTATTAGGAAGCCTCATAGCTCCTAAAAACTCACATCTTGCATTAATATATTTTCTAACAGATTCATCTTTTTTATCCATAGTTCCAGATGAAGTTATGAAGGCAATAATTCCTCCATTCCTAACCTTATCTATTGACTTTGCAAAAAAATAATCGTGAATCAGAAAGTTATTTCTGTTATATTCACGATCGTTAACTTTAAAATCTCCAAAGGGAACATTTCCTATTACCAAGTCAAAGAAGTTATTTGAGAAGTTTGTTTCTTCAAAACCTTTAATTTGAATATTAGCTTCAGGATAAAGTTCTCTTGCTATTCTTCCGCTTAGACTATCTTTTTCTACTCCATAGACTTTAGAGCTTTGTATTTCACTTGGCATACTTCCAATAAAATTACCGACTCCTGCAGATGGTTCAAGGATATTCCCAGTCTTAAAACCCATATCTGTTATGGTCTTATATATTCCATCCATTACCTCTCTAGGTGTATAAAATGATGTTAGAGTAGACTCTTTAGCATTCAAATACTCATCATTTGTTAGATTTTCTTTTAAAATATTTCTTGCTTCAAGCCATTGTCCTCCCTTTTCTTCATCAAAGACATCGGCAAGACCACCCCATCCTAGATAATCAGCAAGATAGACTTGTTCATACTCTCTTGGACTCCTATTTTCATTTTCAAGTCTTTTGAGCATCTTAATAGCTTTTATATTTTTATCTAGCTTTTCTGATGGTGTTAGGTATTCTGAGTAGATATGATTTTTCAAGTCATAATTTCTAGCAAAACTTAGCCTTTCCTTATTAGGTTCATAGCCTAGATTTTTTAAATCCTCTTTACCCCTCAATAAGTTTTCGGCTGCTTCTCTTGGAACATTGTATCTATCCATCATTTGGTCAATTTCAAGATTGTGGTTATCTATAAAGCTTTCTTGCTCTACTTGTCTTTCAATTTGTTTTTCATGCTCAGATAATTTGTATATCTCATAATTTCCACTATCTAAAAGGTCATCAATCTTTCTACTTTCTTCAAATGTTTCACCTTTATATAAAGGGAATTCTTCCCCATTAACTTCTACCTTAGTTCCAGCTTCAATTAAGTTAATTCCATCAAAGGTATTCTTATCTTCTAAAATAAATTCTTTTCCAACCTTTACTGCTAATTTTTCTGATGTTTGAGTTAGATTTTCAAAGATTTCTTCAAGGTATGAATCGTTTCTATATGGAATTACTTCCGAACCCCTAATCATACCTCCCATATACTCCATATTATCTCTAATGGTTACAGTTTTAAGTCCTCCACTTAGTTCATCAAAATCTGTAATGGTAAAGTCCTTATCTTTATATCTAACCTGATCACCTATCTTAAACTTAGGCTCTATCTTTTCCTTAACTTCTTCTTGTGAAGCTTTTTCCTCACTTAGTGCAACTTGCTCTTCTAAATATGAAAATTCACGCTCATTAACTTCTTCACCATCTCCAAGGTCAATTCTATAATGTTCGACAACTTCGCCGTCTACATAGTGATCAAAATAGAATTTGAAATATCCGATATAATCATCAGTCATTTCTCCAAATTCATTTTCTCCATGAGTTTGATTATGGTCTTTAATATCAATATCCTTTTGTCTTAGGATATTGATTAAGTCTTTAGTTACTATCTGCCCACTATAATCGGGAACTAATTCGTGGTTTTCATTAAATTCTACAATCCAGTAGTCTTTTCTTTTTTCAATATTGTTGCCATCAAAAAAAGAAGCTTCATCAGCTTCCTTTTCTGGACTTATTTCATTTTCTAAGCTTCCACGTATTCCTTGATTGCCATTTTCTTCACTGTTGCCATCAAGTTGTTCATCTGTCCTTGGTATTCCTCTGGATTCCCTCTCATCATTTTCTCTGTCAATCCTTGTGCTTTCATCATCTTGACTTTCTCTCTCTTGATAAAGTCCACTGCCTGATTCTGAATTTCCTTCAGGTGGTTCAAAAGTGTTTTCTCCTCGTACATTTTCTGAAGTTTCTTCCAGTTCTCCATGTCTTCGCTCCCTACCAGGTAAGACAGTCTTAGAACTGCGTATGTTGGATTCGGAAATCTCTCCATAAATTCCAGATCCTTCTCCATCATGTCCAAGGTTTTCTCTTCGATCTTCATTGCTATTTCTTCTGTCGCTTCCATCTGTGAAAACTCGTCCATCTCTACTTCTTGACCTATCATCTCGTCTATATAAATCATCTTGACCTCCTCTATCTTCATTTATATTTTCTATATCTCTATTATAGTCGGCAGCGGCCCTTTCTGTCAGCAGCCTAGCTCGATCCATTTCCTTAGATTTTTCTATTGTGCTATCTATAATATCTTCGCTAACTCTTGATATTACAAGACCTATCTGTTCTAAAGAAATTGTATTAATCCTAGAAAAATTATTTTTTAAATTTTCCATATCCATAGGATAGGCTGTATTAAACCTATTAGCTATCGCATAGGATATTGAGTCTCTCATAAACTTTTCAAAACTCAGTCTATCCTCTACATCTATTCTCAAATCAGCAATAGCCAAATTAATATATTCATCTCCATAAATTCGACTTAAAGAAAATATATTTTCGTTTAGTGAATCACTAGCTTCAAATGAAGAATCTCTTATTATTTCTTTTAAAGCCTCGTTATGGTTTTCGTGGTCAAACTGCCATAAGCTAACCTCATTAATATTCCTATCCATTGATGTGGTTTGACTAATATCGAAAATATATGAAATTCTTTGATTTACATCACTTCCAACTAAAATTGGAATACCCTTTTGACCTCTCATAACAACTCGACCAAAATATTTCTTCCACATATCAAATGTCGCACAAGCTCTAGCTTCAGGTTCTTTGTTGTATATACTTAGTTGGCTAGAAAAATCATATTTCTGATTGTTACCTATAACTTTTAAGAGTTTTAAATATTCTTTTTCATCTTGTAAAACTTCATACTTTATTGCTTCTTGTATGTTCTTAAAATCATTTACTTGCATTTCCTACCTCCATTCTATGAATTTCTTTTATAATAGCCATTAAAACATCAACCACAATAGAATTGCCGGCCTGCTTATATAGTTTGCTTGAAGTGCAATTTTTTCTTCTTGAATGCACTTCCTCTAATTTGTCTATATCACTATCATCAAAACCCATGAGTCTTAGGCATTCTCTTTCTGTTAAATACCTATACCTACCATTTCCAATATCTATTATTCCAGAATTAGGTACTCTCATTTGTTTTGTAGAAATAGTATAAGAAAAATCTTTAATCACTTTTAGTCGACCTCTAAAACTGTTATCAATTCCTTTATTTAAAAATTTCAGCATATAAGGTTGGGTCATTGTATAAAGTTCACTTACATCCTTTTCTAAAAATTCACTTAGTGGTCTTGTTTCTTTCCTCTCCAATTTATTAAAAGAAAAGTTATTTGCTCCTAGACATGAAACAACAAATATCCTCTCCCTTTGTTGAGGTATCCCAAAGTCCATTGCATTTAAAATTTCATACTTACTTTCATATCCAAGGTCTTCTAACTCCTTTAGATAAATAAAAAAGGAGTCCCTCATATTTCTATCAAGGACTCCCTTTACATTTTCCCAAATTATCCATTTAGGTTTTTCTTTCATTTCTTTTATTATTCTAATTGTTTCAAATAGTAAGCTTGATCTAGTTCCTGAATTCTTTACTCCTCCCTGCTTTTTTCCTATTCTTGAAAAGTCTTGGCAAGGACTTCCATGCATAACTAAGTCTATCTTCTCATCAGGAGCTTTATATCCTACTACTGATTTTGGCTTGTAACTTTCTCCGAAAAGTGCGTTGTAAGATTTAACACAAGCCTTATCTATTTCTACATAATCAACAACTTCATAAGATATCTTTAAATTAATAAAAGCCTTTCTAATAGCACCTATGCCACCGAAAAGCTCTAATATCTTCATCTTATTCATTTAGATTATTCTTGTACCTATCTACAAGCTCCCTTATACTATCTTCTATTTCTCTTAAAAAGTCTTCTTTATCTACTTCACCAGAACTAATCTTTGCAAGTTTCATTTCCCATTCAGATGTTGTTTTAGCCGACTTGAACTTATCCTCTACAATAGATACAAGCCTATTGCCTTTTTCTGTTACAAGTAGATTTTTCTTATCTCTTCTTATAAGGTCCTTATGGATAAGATTTTCAATAATTCCTGCTCTTGTAGCTGGTGTTCCTAAGCCTTTTCTTTCTACTTCTATGTCTTTATCCAGTGATTCAATCCCTGCATTCTCCATAGCCTTTAAAAGTGTATCTTCATTATAATGACTTGGAGCTTTTGTAAATTTCTCCGATATATTTTTAGAAGTTAGCTTAATTTTATCTCCAGTCTTTACATCTGGTAATTCATTTTCTTGTCTTTCCTTCCCATAAGTCTTTAGATACTTGGTATAACCTTCATCGATTACAGTCTTGCCACTTGCATTAAAATTAAATTTATCATATTCATATCTGATTTTTCTGCTAGATTCCTTTAAGTTATCCGAGCATGAAGCAAGTAATTTATCCTTAATTAGATTATAGACTTTACTTTCTCTATCAGATAAATCTCTAGCTTTTCCAATACCTGATATAGTAGGAATAATCGCATAGTGGTCTGTAACCTTAGATGAATTAAAAATAGATTTAAAATTTGATTCATTGATTTTAAAATCATCTTCAAGTCCTTCTAATAATTCTTTCATAGTATTAACCATATCATCGGTTAAATACCTACTATCCGTTCTTGGATATGTTATTAGCTTCTTTTCATACAAGCCTTGTGCCAGATTTAAAGTGTCATTTGCTGAATACCCAAAATATTTATTAGCTTCTCTTTGTAAGGTAGTGAGATCATAAGGCTTATCTGCTTTTGTGCTTATTTCTTTATCCTCTACCTCTGTAATAACTATTTCATCTTCTATCAAGTTTAAAAGTTGCTCTGCCACTTCGATTTTATCAATCCTATCTGATACAAGTTTCAATCCTTTATAAGATAGGTCAACTGTATAATATTTTTGCTTCTTAAATAGATTTATTTCACTATCCCTTTTAGCTATTAAATATAGAGTTGGTGTTTGTACTCTACCAACTGAATATGTTTCCTTGTAAATGCAAGAATAAAGCCTACTTAAATTCATTCCTACCAGCCAATCTGCAATAGCTCTTGCACTTGCCGATCCATATAAGTCTTCAAATTTTTCTCCGTCTTTAAGATTTCTAAAACCATCTTCAATAGCTTTGTTTTCCATTGAAGATATCCAAAGTCTTTGAATTTTCTTCTTACATTTAGCTTGATTATATACAAGCCTAAAAATAAGTTCTCCCTCTCTTCCAGCATCACAAGCATTTATAACTGTGTCGATATTCTTATCGTTTAAAAGTTTCTTTAAAACTCCATATTGTTTTTTAGTGCTTTTAGATACTTCATAAATATATTCTTCTGGAATTATAGGAAGATTTTCTATTGTCCATTTCTTCCATTTTTCGTCGTGTCTTTCTGGACTTGCCATTTGAATTAAATGACCGACACACCAAGAAACAATGTATCCATTCCCCTCATAATATCCGTTTTTTCTTGTTCTTGCTCCAATTACTTTTGCAATTGTAACTGCTACGCTTGGCTTTTCTGCTATTACTAATTTCATTAATACCTCCATAAATAAAAAAAGAGCGAAAGATTTCTCTCTCGCTCAAACTTTTAAAAATTATTATAATAGTTCATCTTCATCGTCTTCATCTAAAGATTCTTCATTACTTTCTTCATTGTCAGATTCATCTTCTGACTCACTAATATAATCCTTATCATCTTCTTCAAAGTCTTCCAACATTTTATCTTCCTTAGCTTTGACTACCTTAAAATAGTATCCTGCTCCTATAACTCCTCCAATTACAAGTGCAACAATTAGAAATGAACCTATCCCGCTTTTCTTTTCTTCTTTTACTGGAACAGTCTTAGGTTCTTCTTTTTTTACTTCTTCTTTCTTAGGCTCTTCAACCTTTATAGTATTTTTATCTTCTGATTCAATCATATTAAGTAGGTCTTGCTCTCCTAACTCTGTCAATAACCTTACATTATCTTGATTTGATGAATGATCCACTATTAGGTGCATAGTTTTTCCACTTTTAGTTTGAAATGTTAAAAATTGTCTTACATCTACTGGATTTTCTTTATCTTTTTCTGTATCTCCACTTGGTGTAATATCTTTTCCATTCCTATCTACATTCTCAATTACTGAACCTCTTGCCTTATTTTCCTGTGTTGCAAGATTATTTACTGCCTTAGTATTACCACCTTTTACAAGTGGTGTTTTCTTAGGAAGATTATTTGAAGGCTTATTTGCTTCACTTGTATTTCCTGGTATTCTTGGAACATCTTGATAAGGAATTTCTTCTTTTGATGGTGTAAAAACATCATCTTTCAACATTTTTTCAAATTCTTCTTTTTGTGGTTCATATATTGATCCACTTTGATTTTCTATTTGCCCTTCATTTGTCATTGCAAATGTAGTTGCTGGTACTGTAAATGTAAAAAGGAGTAACGCTATGGCTACTCCTCGTTTAATACTCTTATTCATTTTTCTATCCTTTCTTATTTTACATTTTTAAATACATAGACTGCTTTTCTAGCATTGTCCCATTCTATTGTTTGGTTTTTGCCATCTTTAATATCTCCATGACTTGCCCCAAAAGCTTTAGCAATATTTGAAATTGAAGCATGAATTCTTCCATTTATAATCACTGGCT
>OKCD01000214.1_pt1 | contig 14796 bp, 10 predicted proteins | sample 1611611 | NCBI WGS metagenome assembly OKCD01 (sample SAMN04436756, study PRJEB24849) | human gut metagenome | biome: human gut; feature: NICU; material: stool | host: Homo sapiens | place: USA: Saint Louis, MO | collected 2011-02-15 | reverse complement strand
GCTGATATTTCCTGCGGTAGATTTCCAAGAAGTGTTCCACCAGTTCGGGAATATCCTCTGGGCGCGCTCTCAGCGGGGGGATCTGGATGGGAATAACGTTGAGCCGGTAGAAAAGGTCGCTGCGGAAGGTCCCTGCGGCGACCTTTTCCCGCAGGTTGCTGTTGGTCAGGGAGAGAAAACGGATGTCCAGACGCCTTGCCTTGGTACTGCCAACCCGGGTGATCTCCCGGTTCTGGATGGCGCGCAGCAGCTTGGCCTGGAGATCCAGGGGGAGGTCGCCGATCTCATCCAGCAGCAGGGTGCCGCCGTCCGCCAGTTCAAAGAGGCCGGCCTTACCGCCGGCGCTGGCGCCGGAGAAGGCGCCCTTATCATAGCCGAACAGCTCTGACTCCAGCAGGCTGGCGGGGATCGCGGCGCAATTTACTTTAATGTAGGGGCGGTTGTTGCGCAGACTGTGGCGGTATACCTCGTCTGCGACCACCTCCTTGCCTACACCGGACTCGCCGGTAATAAGCACGGTGGCATCGGAAGCCGCTACATGCCGGATTTTCTCCCAGATACCATTCAGCGCCTTGGAGTGCCCAATCATGGGGCGGGCCTCCAGGGTGCTGCTGTTTTCATTGACGGAGGACACAGGCTCCCGCTTCCTGATTTCCTCAAGATTGTGGAGGAACTGCTCAAAATCGCCCTGCAGCAGCTTCAGGGTGGACAGGGGACGGCTGCTGACCACCACCTTGGATAGGGAGCCATCCCTGTTAAAGACGGGAACGCCGACGGTATAGCCCATCAAGGGCGGGTCTGTCTTATAGGTTGTGGAGAGCCGAAAGACTCGCTTCCGGTTCTGAATGACATCGCAACTGGCACCCCCGGTGAAGATTCTGCCCTCCTGCACGATATCAAATACGTTTCGGCCCAAAACATCCTCCGGCTGGACGTTGGTGTTCTGACTGTAAGCAGGGTTGACATACAGCACATTGCCTTCCCCGTCGGTGACGAAAATGCTGTGGTCCACATGCTCCACAATCTCATGGAAGTCCAGATTTTCCCTCTGAAATGCATGCAGTTCATCCACTGCTTCAGACAGTACCTGGGCGGCCTGCCCGGATACCGGCCCGTCCTGCCGGCAGAGCGCCTCTAACTTTTCTGCGATCGTGTCAAGCCGTATATGTCTGTCCATTGAAGCACCTCCACGGAAAACGTCGCTTTTTCGTCCCTATTATTGTACCATAATTACGAATATTGTCAAAAGTGCAATTGTTTCAGGTGCGCAACACAGATGCGCAGTTCCGCAACAATATGCTGACATCCCTCAAATGCCCCGCCCCGGGAAGCAAACCGCCAATCCCTTGGAGCCGTAGGCAGAAAAAGGAGCAGCCCGCTTTTTTGCTGCTTGGCACGCGGGTTGCTACAGAAATAGGATGTCAAGCGGTTCTATTTGGCATTGGCTCAATCAATACCGAGGAGAAGGAGTACACCGAACCGTTCGGCCATCCGCCAATTGAGGATTTTCCAGAGTGGGAACCGGTGCACATCATTCTGCTGGGCAACAACGTGATGGGAGTGGAGAATGCAGGAGGTGATATTGAAAAAGTAACCGGGCCAGCGCTTCACCATTGCGGCCTTCCCGCTGCGCTGGTATATGGGGGATGGCACGATGATTCGTATGGCCGCCATTACGGATGAGGAGCACATCAATCGAAACGTCCCTGACCGTGTTTGCAAATACGGCGTGAACTGATGGCCGCACCGGCTGACATGAAATTTGAAATGGGAGGGATATCTGTTTCATGAAAAAGAAAATTGCCTGCGCTGTATTAGGTGCGATGCTTCTGGGATTCTCGCTGACCGCCTGTGGAAATGCGGACAACCCGTCCACGGGAGAGATCACGGAGTCCGGCTACCCCAAACGGGAGTTTATTGTGGCCGCCATCGACTCCCACGACAAGACATCGGCCCACGAAATTGAGATCTTCACCAATCTGGTTACTGAGCGCTCCGGCGGCGCCATTACATTCAAGGTCTTTTACGACAATCTGCTGGGCAAAGCCACCGACAACCTGAATACGCTCAGCTCCGGAATTGCCGACCTGGGTACGGTGTGCACCCTTTATACGCCCAGCAACCTGCCTTTGTCGCAGATCACCTACTGCGTGCCCTTTGCCCCTGATGACCCCGTCCTGGCTGCAAAATTAATGTATAAAGTGTCCGAGGCGTACCCTGAGTTTTATGAGGAGTACGAAAAAAACAACGTGGTATGTCTGGGCTGGAAGGGCAATGAGCCCTACAAACTCTATTCCAAGGGGCCTATTGAAGAACTCGCACAGCTAAAGGGGAAAAAAATCACTTTGGGCGGCGTGTACTACATCCCCTGGTTCCAATCCATCGGCGCTGTCCCTGTCAACGCTGCGGCGGCCGATCTATACCAGACCATCAAGACCGGTGTTGCCTCCGGCTCCTTCGTCTATGACAGCATCTACTGCAACTACAAGCTCTATGAGGTGGAAGACTACTGCCTTGAGGTCGGCCTGGGCGCGCGCAATAACAATGTGCTCTGCTTCAACAAGGACATGTGGGAAAGCTTGGACGAGAAGACCCGGCAGCTCTTCCAGGAGTGCGCCGACGAGGCCATGGCCGAGTTCCAGGACTGGCAGCAGAGCGAGATGGACGGCTGGGAACAGGAGATGCTCGACAACGGCGTTACGATTTCCACCCTTTCCGACGAAGCCAAGGCCGAGTGGGCTGAGACAGCCCTCGGCTATCAGGACACCCTCCAGACCTGGATTGATGAGGTCACAGCCCTTGGCTATGACGGCGCTGGCATTATGTCCGCCTACCTGCAGGCCGGGGAAGAGCTGGGTTATGAGTGGCACTTTGATACCACTCCCTATATACAGTAAGCCCCTGTACCGCCGGCTCCTGTGCGTGCGGGAGTCGGCAGAGAGGACAGATAAAGGAGGAACGGCATGTCAAAGTCAATGAAACTATCTGCGTTTTATGAAAAGCCTGAGCTCTTGATGAAGCTCTTCGGCTGGGTCTCCGCCGGGGTGATGCTGTTTAACATGGTGCTCATCTGCTGCGATGTGTTCATGCGCTATGCGTTCAATTCGCCGATCCAGGGGACGACAGAGATCGTTACCATGCTGATGGCCTGGGTGGCCTATGCCGGCATGGGCTACACTTTGCTGAAGGGACAGCACATGCAGCTTGGCGCCGTGTACGACAGGCTGCACGGCCGGATCAAGCACATCTTCAGCTTTTTCATCTACCTGCTGGCCACAATCCTGTTTGTTGTCATGATCAAAGCGTCTTGGGACCAGTTCTGGGCCTCCTGGCTGATCAAAGAGAAGTCGGTGGCCGCCGTGACGGTGTATGTATTCATCGGAAAGTTCGGCTGTTTCCTGGGCTGGCTGCTGCTGGCTATTCAGGGTGCGTTCATGACGGTATACTGCGCCGTCGGAATCGCCAGGCCAAACCAGGTGGACCCCATCCTGATCAAATCCGAGCTCCCCTCCGAGGATGAGCTGGGCGCGTTTGGTGTGGAAGGGACGCAGAACGCGGAAAAGGATGGTGACGGCTAAATGGAAGGCGGAATCATTTTGGCCCTGGTCGGCATGGTCACCCTGATCGTGCTGGTCCTGATGGGAGTACACATTGCGGTGGCGCTGGGAACCGTGGGCTTTTTCGGGCTGGTCGCCTGCCTGAACCTGCCCAAGGCGGTGGCCATGGTCGGCATTCAGGCCTACAGCGGAATTGCAACCTTTGATTATGCAGTCATCCCGCTGTTTATTTTGATGGGCATGTTGGCAACCGGAATCGGAATCAGTACAGAGTGCTACGACACGCTGGCCAAGTGGCTGGGCCGCATTCCCGGCGGCCTGGGCGTGGCTACCACGCTGGGATGCACCGCCTTCGGCACGCTGAACGGCTCCGCGCTGGTCACCGGCTCCGTGTTCGCAAAGATCGCTGCGCCGGAGATGCGCCGGTACGGCTACAATACCAATCTGACCTATGGCTTGATCGCTGCCTCCGGCAACATCGGCCAGTTTATCCCGCCCAGTATCCTGATAGTCATTTTCGGCGCCCTGTCGGGCGACTCTATCGGCCGCCTGCTCATGGCCGCCATCGCCCCCGGTCTGGCACTGGCGATCGGCTTCTCTCTGTTTACCGTGATCGCGGCCATCGTCAAGCCCTCCCTGTTCCCACGGGTGGAGCAGCGCTTCACCTGGAAGGAAAAGCTGGTTTCCCTGAAGAACCTGATCCCCATCGCAATTGTGGCCGTGGTGATCATCGGCGGCATCTTCTTCGGCATCTGCAGCTCCGCGGAAGCCGGCGCGATCGGCTGTCTGGTGTTCTTCCTCATGGGCCTCATCAAGCGCACCCCCTTCCGGAAGATCTGGCGCTCCATCATGGACACGGTGGAGAACATGACCATGCTGTTTCTGATCCTGGCCTGCTCCGGCATGTTTGCCAAGTTCATGACCGTGTCCGGTCTGGCCCAGGCGCTGACCAACCTGGTCACCCAGGCCCACCTGAGCCCCATCGTTTTCATGGTGGCAGCGGTAGTCGTGTTCCTGATTCTGGGCTGCTTCCTGGATGCCTACTCCAGCATCGCCCTGACCATCCCCGTGTTCTACCCCGCCGCCGTGGCGCTCGGGATTGACCCCATGCAGTTTGACCTGGTGGCAATTCTCGCCCTTCATATGGGCGGACTGACACCGCCTGTGGGCCTGTGCGTTTACTCGGTCAAGGCGGTGGCGCCCAAGGATGTGGACGTCATGGGCATATTCAAGGGCTCCATGCCCTATCTGGCGGTTATGATCGTCATTACACTGCTGTTTATCTTTATTCCAGGACTATCCACCTTTATCCCCAACGCTATGTTTACCTGATCAGGCTCCATCCTCATTTCTGCCATTTTGAAAGGAGTTATTATCATGAGTAAGACCATTCTTGTCGACCTGTCCCATCCCTTCGGCCGCGGCAATCCCCTGTGGCCCTCCAACGGCGACTTCCACATCGACCGTGTGCAGCACATGCCCATGCACTATCGTCTGCTTCAGACCTTCAACGACTTCCACATGCACAACTCCACCCACGCCGACTCCCCCTCCCACGTGATTCCCGAGTCTCCTTACACCCACGAGCTGCCCCTGGAGAACTACTACGGCCCCGCGGTCTGCCTGGACATCCCCAAGAAGCACTGGGAGCTGATCACCGTCGAGGACATCGAGAAGGCCGCCGCCAAGGTGGAGGGCGGCATCCAGGAGGGCGACTGGGTCCTCATCTGCACCGGCATGAACCAGCGCTGGGGCGAGAACGACGACTACTTCATGTACTCCCCCGGCATGTCCATCGAGGGCGCCCACTGGCTGGTGGACCACAAGGTCAAGGGCGTGGGCTTCGATCTGCAGGCGCTGGACCACATCCTCTATACCTACGCGGCCCAGCACGGCCCCGGCCCCTACGTCCCCCGCATCGTGGACGAGTACAAGAAGGAGTTTGGTCATGAGCCCATCGAGGACTACCCCGAGTGGGAGCCGGTACATACCATCCTGCTGGGCAACAACGTCATGGGTATTGAGAACCTGGGCGGCGACATCGAGAAGGTGAAGGGACAGCGCTTCATGTTCTGTGCCTTCCCGCTGCGCTGGTATATGGGCGACGGCACCATCGTCCGCGCCGTGGCCATGATCGACGAGGACAAGATCAATAAGGACGTTCCCGATCGCGTTTACAAGTACGGCGTGTATTGATTTTGACTGCGCACTCAAGAAGACCTGCTGCATGAATGCAGCAGGTCTTTTTTCACTTCCCAGGCTCCCCCCGGAATTCTTATGAAATACCGGATGCTCCAGAACTGCTTCATCCGCCTCAGTCTGTTCCGGTACTTCCTCATGCATTGCTCCATTATCAGCTTTATGTGTACTCTAATCCGGGTCTATCAATGTGTTTAGACTGTACTAGGTGGTACTCGAACCAACGGAGATGCCGCTCCAATACCGCCCCCACAGTTCCCGGCCCTCCTGGGTCTCTCTGGTGTGTTGTACTATGCAGGTATAGACGGGCTCCGCAGCCAGCCAGCCCCGGCGAGCCAGAGCTTTTAGACAGGCTCCCAGCCCGTCATGTGTAAACTTCTCCCGGTACTTGTGAATCATCTCATCCGTAATCTGCCTGATCAGGATTTCCGCATAGCCCATGCCATTGGGAAGCACACGGTATCTATTTTCTACCCGAATCCCGGCACATAACAGTCCGCCGGGTCCATGGGGCCGGTGGTTAGGTTCTGTTTCTCGGTCAGTTTCTCCATCGGTTCGTCATAAACGAGCCGAACCGCGGCCCGTTGTCGTACGGATAAGTTATTTTTCGGCCCAGTGTATAAAAATATCCAGAAATATTCCTCACTTAATGAGATTTAGAGTTTCTATTTAATAAATGTCTCTATATGAAATAACAAAATAGAAAGCTGAGAACAGCAAAAATATTTAGAATTTTTATTTCTCTTTTTACAGCGGAATATATCAAGTTATATAGATTGGTTCCTTAATCTCACTGAGCTATAATTTGCGACAAGAAAACTCTTCTTTGTATATATTAGGACATAAACTGCTAAAATATTCATGTTTAAACTTCTTCCACATAATAAAGGGGGAATGTAAAATTACATCCCCCTTTTTGATATGCCTGGCTCCTTATTGCACAGGTGGCAGACATCCAGTATGAATTTTTGACATGCTATAGCATCGAAAATATGATTGGCAGAAATGCAAAATATTAAATTTAGGACGCCGCCGGGACGGCAATGAACTAAAATTTTGCAATTTAAGGCAAAAAGAAAAACCCTGGAACCATTGGCTTAACAGTGATAAGGAACTAAATCACTTATCAACTGTTAGCTGACGGTTTTCGGGTGCATACGAAACTCCCGTCTGATTCCTAACAGGAATTAGGCGGGAGTTTTTCTTGTTAACAGAGCCAACATTGGAGGATAGAATTATGAAAACATTACTTTCCTGTGAATTTAACGTGGATACCGGCTACGTTGAACTAAGATATTCTGACAGCAACATGATTTCCATTAACTGTACCGCTGTTGAGGATGAGGTGGCAAATAGCCGTTTCCAGCGGTCTGAACTGGACTGGCTCATCTACAACGATCCGCTGTCCTATGCGGAATTGATTTTGAATGGCAATCCGGAAGAATATCTGCGAACCGTAACGGAGGCCCCACAGTTAGATTTCGATTGATAAGCAAAGCCGCCAGAGGCACGTTCATAAGATGCTGCTTCTGACGGCTTTTCACATATAGAATTTGCAGATTTTTCATTGATGCTATTAGTTGTTTGCCTGATTTTGGGCTTAAAGGCATCACTAAAGAACTGTTTTCTGAAAGAGGGATTGTTCCAAAAAGATCAATCATGCATTGCACACTGTTTACCACCGCTTCATAAGCTGCTCGTTCACTTTCGTTACGGACATTCTGCTCAATAAATTGCTATCATTAAAACGCCTAATGAAATTTAAAGGTTTATCTCTCAATAATCGACTTCAACAATGCCAGTATATATTGATAATCCTCGTTTTTGGTTTTTATAAAGGATGTTGTCAGAATGGAGATTAAGTTTCCGAAATCATATCCCGTACTATCCGCAACAGCTTTTAGCTTTGCCTTAGAATCATCAATACTATCAACTGGCGGCAAATCGCCACATATAGCCTGTAACTTATCGGAATTGAATATCAAATCTTCTGGAATCAATTTAGGCAAGAAACGCACATTATCTCTAAAGAATTCAAGGTATTCTACCAAAAGTGTTTTTTCTTGATCTTCATTTTTTCTACCACTTTTACTATTTGCATCCATGCCCCATGCAATTGAATCCGCCTTAACTCCGACAACCTCCCTCAAAACATCCTTATAGTATATTAGTGTTTTATCCTTTTCTAAAACTTCAGAAAAATCCGGTATTTCCGTAGTAGGCTTTTGATCACCGTCAAAGATAATAAACCTATTTGTTATATGTGTTTTGGCATATGTAAAGATGGTATGTACTTTAAGGTTGTCAGCTCCTCCCGGAAAATAATCAACTTGAATATGTTCTCCTAATGATTCTGCAATTATGATGCCATCCAAAATACGCTTCGCCATCAAGTCTTCTACGATAATATGCTTTTTTGTTATTCCTTCTTCTATTTCTGTAAATGCGTACTGATAATTAAGATTCCCTTCGGCGATAATTTGGTCATCAAACCGTCTTAGACATACTATGGCTTTGGCTGGAAGATTCTCAACAATACTTGCTGAGTGAGTGGTCATAATTACTTGAAGTTTCTTCTTTTTTATGATTGTCAGAAGGCACTGCATAAATCTTTTCTGAGCACCCGGATGCAAAGACACTTCTGGCTCATCTAATAGCAACAGAGCATTTTCTGGCAAGCGAGAAATTTTGTCAAGCATTAAAGCAACAAGGAATTCACCGCTTCCAGCATTATATTCGGAATAAGCAATGCCATCGGAAAAGATAACATTCGTCGCCCATGTTCCACTGAAATATTTATGCTCAATAACTCGCACTTCTTCTAAATTAAGTTGAAGGACCTCGTTCACCAACTTGACTGTTTCAGCGCTTAATAACCGTTCCTTTTTCTTGCCAGACTCTTTTTGTTTGTTTTGAAGAACCTTTCTGGATTGCCTAATCACATAATCGACTTTTTTCGCTTGCTTTGGATTTTTCCCAATATCATCATATAGGAAACTTTTCTCAAATGCACCGATCAGAGTTTTCGGATTCAAGTAGATAATTTTCAAGGTTCTCGGAATTTGACCTTGTATATTCCATTTATTTACTCCAACATGTTTACAATCAACTTCTGATTCAAAAAAATGATAGGAAAACGAGGCATTTTCCATTCCTCCGTCATCGATTGCAGTTTCAAAAAATATCTCCTCTGGACTGCTGCAATTAACCAATGTTTGAATCATCTTCATGATGGTTGTTTTTCCGCTTCCATTTTTACCGACCAGAACAGTTAACGGGAACAAGAAATCTATTGTCGTTTCAGGCTCAAAACGTCGGAAAGAATGCACGGTCAACGATGTTAAGCTGGTTTTTATCGCATGATGCTCTAACATCTTTTCTATGGTCTGAATCGTCTTGGAAATATTATCCATTCAATCACACTCCTTCCGGATTGTTCTCCTTTATCAAAGCTGTTACTTTGCCATATATCCGAATTGCTCAAGTCTCTCCCGGCACATTCTGCGTTCTTCATCAGTAAATAATTCTGCATATTCATGCTTTAGAACATGGGCCTCTACGGATAAATCTAATCGCCCATTCTCCCACAGAGTGGTGAATCCATCCGTGCCGCCGGGTTTACTTATCAGCTGCTTTGCCGCAGCTAATCCACCCTTAGCGCCCAACATTTGAAGAAAGCGACTGGCGTTATAACCACATTCTTTCTTAGCGGTCATATAAATATCTATCATTTCCTGTTCAAAGGGTTTTTCCAACATTGTCATATGGCATCTCCTATTTAAACATCTCGTCGTTCCAAACCAAACGCACCAGCTGTACCAGCAATGCAACTCTCTCCGTAATTTCAGCCTTGCCAAACTGATCGTAGGCTTTGAAATTCAAGCCGTTATCAGCAATAAATTTCTTGAACTTCGGATTGTTTTGGTATGCGAGCTGACCCAAAGACTCAGTTTAGATATTACCTTCATTGGAACAATATTTACTCAGCTTATAACCGTAGCGAGAGTCATTCAAGCTGGCATTGATACTCTTATGCAGCAATAATAATGCACCCACGCTATTTCTCCAGCGTCTGAAATCTTCCTGATCTGCATACTCATCAGTAAACCACTCATAGTGGTCAGTGATGATATGCTCGATTTCAAACGGATTTTTAGTTTGAGTATTCATGTAGTTGCAGTAGTTGGACGCAACGCCAGTGCTTTCTTCGATAAATCCGGTAACACGGGCCAGAATGTTTTTGATGTACTTCTTAGTAAAACTGTTCAGTCCCAAATCCGGCAACGCCACTTCCGGCTTAAAATCGAGATTATCGTATTGCTGCTGCAACTTCTGCTTTAGTGTTGCAACATTGCACATGCGAATGTCCTTTGTCACATTGAACACGAAATTCTTAATGGTACTATAATCCACGGAACGATAATGGGTTACTCTGGATACAATAAGAATATCGATAAATCTTGCTGTCAGGTTGATTTTCTCAATAATTACAGGCCACGGATCTTCGTAGCAAATAGGCGCAAGAAGCAACTGTGGCTGTAAAGTAAAGTTCACCTGAGCATTGTAGTACACATATTTTGTTTCTTCTGCAAAAACAGTTTCAGCCTGACGAATGCGCTGGTAAACCTCAGCAAATTTGGCAAATTTCTTTATAAACAGTTCGAAATCCGCAGAGGAGTCCAATCCCAACTTATCACGCTCATCACGGACCCACTTGTGGAACGAGCCACCGATGATATCAAAATCCTTGTTAACCGCACCAGCTTTGGTTTCACGGATGGTTTCAGCGTAATGCGCACGGAGCCATGCCTTAATAAAGGTCTCGTCTCCTTTATCATCGTCCTTTTTCAGAATGAGGACCATGTCTTTCCACACGCCATTCATCTTTTCACGAACGGCATCGTCCCTGATTTCAGACAGAATGTAACCTTTCAGCATCTCTGTAGATGTCAGGCTCAAACCACGGTCATTCATGGTTACGAACACTTTATGAGCGTCCTGTTCTGTAGTGGCCACGATTTCAATAAAGAATACCTTCTCTGCAAGCCAATCACAGAAGTGCAAAAGCATATCATCTGTAATATCTGCCGGGAACACATCAACGATATCCGTGTAGCGACCATACAGATTTCGCACGGATTCGCCGCAGTTCGTCATATCAAAATCATTGTTGTTAAAGATAGCCTCCATACACTCCTGACGGTCATCTACATTGATGTTAAAGGATTTCGTACCAAAAGACTCCGAAAAAATCATAGTCTCGATCATGTTGTAGCTCTGACCGATTTTCTTCAAGCGATTGTTCAAATACATCAGCAGCAATGTCAAAGACGAAAAGCGCTGCTGGCCATCGATAATAGCATTCTCACGTCCAGCTAAAACGATGGACCCCATAAAATATGCGCCATAATCCGCTACAGCCGGACGAGAATCACCCGGCTTATAGTTATCCAGAAATTCAGAGGTAAGGTCGTCGATAAGCTCTTCGATATGCTTACGCTGCCACATATACTCTCTCTGATAATAGTGGATGGAGTATTTCGTATTTTGCAATAATTGTTTTAGATTCTTCGGTGAACCTTCTATCTTTTTCATCGGTGTTCTCCTTGTATTATTCTTCGTCTTCAAAAAGTTCAACATCGATTTCTTCGGAATCCACTATTCCTATTGGGTATTCACGAATCCATCCAGTAATATGAAGAGTTTTGCCGCAGTACGGGCATTCGCAATCAGTATCGCTATCAAAGCTGTATACAGCATCAGGACCCATACCGTTTTCCTTTTCAAAACTACTTACATCTTGGAGATATTCTTCTAAATCGACTTCAAACTCAATCCCACAATCCGGGCATTCGATAGTTCTGATAAACGAAAGCTTCCAATTTTCCGGATCGTCTTCGTTGTCGGTGAATAATCCGGGAGCATTATATTTAATATCGGCAGCTTCCATTTCTACGCTTGTGTTACCACACGATAGCAGTTCGTTCTTCAGTCTTAACCTTCCGGTACTACCATCTTCTTCGGCAAACTCACGATGGTCACGAATGAACGTTGCAGCTTCACGAGAGAAGCCGTTTCTCTGCAGCAGTATGGTCAATGGATTGGTGGTACCAAACTCCACATACTCATACCAATTGTTTTCGAATTCGGTCACATTGTGAATCTTTTTATACTCATTCGAAAATCGCAGAAAGTAGTTAGAAATACTAAATAAGATAATATTTTCAATAACTTCCAGCGTTTCTGCAAAAACGACGTTTCAGTGTTCCTTGGAACGGTCGTTATATGTAGTCGGCGGTTGATACATGGACACACGGAAATTTTCCGGATGATCTCTGCGATATTCTATGGCCTTCTTCATAATAAAACTAAGGCCCGTTCCCTCCATCCACTGACAGAGAATTACAGCATACCATCTACGCAATGACTCCTTGCCAAGGGAAGATCTTTCATAGGTGTCCCACTCAAAAATAGTGGCGAGCTTGTTTAGAAACTCAATGACATCAGCATATCTGAAGCCGCCGTTGATGCACGGAGGATATTCCAATCCGCCTCTAATGGCCTTTATAAGCCTTTTTGTCTGGTCGACCGAAGTGTTAATGTCATCATCAGGTAACGTTGGAGAATCCGAAAACTTCGCCCTAATGTCATTCTCATCAGCGACAGACAGCAGATCAGAAAACTCCCTGCGGACAAGGCTGTCTCTGTCTTCCATGATATCCCTGAGCAAAATCAATCCGAATTTGCGCATCATAACATATGACTCTTCTGATTGAAGGGCCTCACCCTCTGCATTCACTCGCTGTGGGATGACAGAACTTCCACTTTTTAAGATATCGACAACATATTGCTTCTCTACTTTTTTCATGACTTTTGGATTTGTCGTTATAGAAAGTTCCTGCTCCGGTACCGGTGTTTGCAGCATTTCGATATAATCTTCCGGCTTTACAGATTTTTCTTCGGAAACGAAAAACACATTTCCGTATAGATTGTAGCTGATTCGACCTACACGGCCTATCAAATTTCTGAAATCAACCGGACTCATTGCACTACGGAAAATCTTATTATCAGTAATGAATAGGTTATCCGCCGGTAAATTGACACCTTCTAGCAAGGTGCTTGTGCAAAACATTGTAGTAATTTTTCCAGACTGGAAAAGCGTCTCTATTCTTGTTCTTATAGAGGCGGGCAAATAACCAATATGGTATGCTACGCCTTTTTTGATCATCCCTGCCAGATAATAATCGCCATGAACTTCCCGTGTAATATCACGTGATAAAGCATCAAGCTCTGGATCGTGTTTCTCCAACACTCCCTGCGAGTCAGCAAAATCTCTCGCCGCAGCGATTGCCTTTGAACGACCGTTGTAATACACGATAGTCTGCGATCTTTCATTCTCTGGTAAACGCATATTCTTTGCTTCAAAATAAAGCAACATAGTTTTCAAGGATGTATTTGCTGCTTTTATATCAGCGACCTTTATAACCGATTGCGTATGTTCATTATAAACGCTAACCTTCTGGCCCAATAAATCAAGCAAAAACTTCACTTGTATAACCGGTGAATACGTGGAGGCCAGCTTGCTCTCGTCGTTGTTCTCGATTACATCATTCATCAAACGCAAATATACCTGTGGATTAGGTATATTCGGAGAAGCGAAAATGAAATGTGGCTTCTTAGGCCGCTTCAGCAGCATGTCGACCACTTTGTAATAGAATGGGCCACGGCTGTTTTTACCTGAGAGCTTGTGTGCCTCATCCAAAAACAAGTAATCAATTTGCAGCTCCGGCCTGCTGATAAGCAAGTAAAGCAAACGCTCTGGCGTTAGCACAAAAATATAGTTGTGATTTTCTTCCAACGCTATGTCGCTTGCTGCGCTGACAACACGGTAGTTTCGCTTTTCCAGATTGTCATTTAAATCATTTATAATGCTGCTACGAACTTCGTTTATCAAAGCCTTTGTCGGAACAATCAGCGCATAATTTTTCTGAGCGCCCTGAAGGATGATCTCATCCTTAATGAACATGCGCATGATAAACGATTTACCCATTGAAGTAGGCCCAGAATAACTAAAGCATGGGTCATCCAAATGGTCATAGGCAATTTTTTGTTCGCTAAAAAATTTCTTATCTGTGTCTGCCGGTATTGTAAGGTAATCACTTCTATATTGCGCAAAAACACGCTCAAATGTAGAAATGTCCTTGTAGTCAGCATTAATCTTCTGCAAGCCTCTATGGTTTCCAACGCTGGAGAACACAGAGCCTGCATATAATTTGACCAAAGAATTATCCGGGTACAGTTCGTTCAAAAGAACAATAATCTCCTGCGCCCACATTTTATGTCTGGCACTGGCTTCCGGATGATTTGACTTGGACAGCAGATCTGCAAAGCGCAGTGCGTCCAAGAGGTCAAATTCTTTAACTTTTCCTTTCGCTTCAAGCTGAAATAGGCGCAACGCATAATTAAAAAGTATCTTCTCATGAATTTCGTTTAGATACTCGTTGCTATCGATGTCAACGAATATGGCGTCGCCTAATTTTTTCTTTTCTTCGCTCATATCAAGGCAACATCTCCTTCCAGCACCGCCTCCATGATGGATTTCTTTTCTTCCTCGGCATCGTTAAAAGGTAGTACATAAATATAAAACGAGTGCATTCCCAAGCCGCAATCCTGAATCTTCTGGAGAATATACGGAATATAACGCTTTATGTCAGCCTGCATTTTCTGTTCGGCAAGTTCCTCGTATTCGTGAACCGGATAGTCTTTACCAAGGCCCAAAGTGTATCCAAGGAACACGCCATACGATGTGTTGTATCTATTGGTTTTTGAAGGATGCTCCACGGTAAAACCATTTCATAAAAGAATGAGGTATTTTCTATGAAATCCAATTTGAGAAATGAAATCAAGTCATACATCGTGCGTTCCGGCTACACGATGCAGGAAGTCGTTGACCGGCTTTCTGAGGATTACGGTTGGAGCGACAGCGTTTCAAACCTGTCCAATAAGCTCCAGCGAGAGTCTCTGCGGTATGTAGAGGCGG
>OKCD01000210.1_pt1 | contig 15128 bp, 15 predicted proteins | sample 1611611 | NCBI WGS metagenome assembly OKCD01 (sample SAMN04436756, study PRJEB24849) | human gut metagenome | biome: human gut; feature: NICU; material: stool | host: Homo sapiens | place: USA: Saint Louis, MO | collected 2011-02-15 | reverse complement strand
AACTGCTTGGGTTACCTTCTCATTGTCTCCCGTCAAGATCTTTGTTTGAACACCGTGTTCTAACAAAGCTTGGATAGCAGGTGCTGCTGATGGTTTTGGTGGATCTAGAAAGGCAAGATATCCTGTTAGAATCATCTCTTTTTCATCTTCAACTGAATAAACTGCTTCTTTATGGACATCTTTTTTTACAGCTACCGCTAACACACGCATCCCTTGTTTGTTCATTTGAACATTTACTCGGCGTAGTTCTTCTCGTACAGCACTGCTTAATGGTACAATTTCGCCATTAATTTGCGCATGCGTGCACACTTCTTCCATTTCTTCCACGGCGCCTTTCGTAATCATCAATTGATGATCATCTGCATTCACGACAACCGTTAAGCGGCGTCTGGAAAAATCAAAAGGAATTTCATCAATTTTAGTGACATTTTTAAACGGCGTTTTCCATTGATGCTCTTCATAAAAATTAATAACGGCAATATCCATTAAATTTTTCCAGTGATGGTATTTATGAAGTTGTTTGTAAATTTAATGGTGGATGTGAAATAAAAATCAAATCAAGTAATTATATAGATGCTCATGAAATTCATAAAGATTATTATAAATTTCACATTAATGTTTTTCTGCCAATTATTGGACTAATAGGTTTAGTATATGGGGTAAAGGAAAAGGATAAGTTGTTTATGGCATTAAATATCCTTTTGATTTTATTACTTCCTATAACAATGTTCGTAGGTCATCTAGTAGGATCTCCTTAAGTAATATAATAAGCTTAGAGTAAAATTTTGTAAATAATCTTAAAAAGATATAAGTTTATCTGCTTATAGCATTTTATCTCTCCACTTCCTTCCCATAAGTGATTTTCATAGTTTTTCCTATACTGAAAAAGGTCAGAAAATTCTTCTTTATTCAAAGAATGCTCTTGCATAAGGGTATTCTTTTTTATTGCAACTTATCGAGTCTGATTAATATTTCTTTTATGTTTGGTAATATTTTATAGATTTCTAAAATTTCATTAGTAGCTATTTTATAAATAGAAAGTTCGATATAATACTTCTCTGTAAATTGGTTTTATTCAGTTTTTTTACATTTTTATACTTCATGATGTAAGATCTTTATTTCAGTTTCAATTTTTTAAAATTTATTCAGTGGATGTTGTATATCATAAGAAAATAACTAGCTTTAAATCAATTTCTCCAAACCTAGATTTTATATCTACATCTATTTATTTTAGTACAGATAAGATTGAGCGATTACATCAATACGATTATGTCCTAAGTATTTGCTGGTTATTAACATAGCTTTTCGATCTAATATTTCTCCAGCTCTATCATTTCTCATGATGTATCTTTCTCCTCCTTCTGAAATTAAACCACCAGGTATTTCATCTATTGGTCTTGCATAATGATTATAAATTCTCTTGGCGTATACTGCTCTGTAGTGGTGGTTGTCATAATGAGAAGGTAATTTTGGTGCTATTTTAAGCTCTCCAGCTTCTTTAAAAATATTTATTATTTCATCTGTTTCTTCTTTATCTTTGCCCATGATTAAAGCTAAGCGTTTTTTTCCACCTTTTCCTTGTCTAACTTTTACATAATATTTTCCGTTGATTTCTTTTAAATCAACCCCTCTTACAGCTTCCATTTCTTTTTTTCTTAATCCTGTAGAGCTTGTTATTTTAGAAAATTTTCTTTCTAGCTCTTCTGATATGTGTTTATCTCTTTTAGCTTCATATCGACTTCTTTTAATTGATTTTCTTGTCCTTGGAGCTGTCGCTATAAAGTTTGTAGATGATGTTCTTAAAACCTTTGCTATAGCTGATTTAGATGTGCTAATTGAGTAAGCAGATAAGCCTTGATTTGTTAAGTTTTTAAGATATTCATTTACGTGTTCTGTTTTAACTTGTTGTATTTTCTTTATTTCAGGATTATTTTCTTTCAAATATTCTGCAAATTTATAACATTGTTTTTTATATGTCTTATAGGTTGTAACGCTATAAATTTTATTTTTTGTTGTAGTTGATAAATCATTTTTGTCGTTATTTCTTGATGTACTCATACCATCATTTAACATTTTTGTTAATCTATCATAAATCTGATTTTTTAAAATGTTTTTTTGCTTTCTTTTATCCCATTTTTTAGTTTTTTTCTTTTCGTTATCTATTATTTCAAATGCTTTGTTAAAAGCTTCGTGTGTGATATTAAAAGACATAGAATGCTCCTTTCAAATATAACTATCTTTTTAAAATTAAAGCTCTTAAAATCGATTCTAGAGCCTTATTTGTTACTCTAATTGTTAAGACTAAGCTTTTTATACTACCGAGTCCGTAGAAGCTTCTAAGTTGTCTAATCTAAGACAAAACACATTTTTTAAAGAGCTTGGCTTGCTCTAAAGTACACATTTTTAGATTGATAGCTTGGCTTGCTATTTAATGCTTTTGTAAGTGAATTCCTACACTATACATTTTTTTACATACTTAAAATTTTTGCTCTATAAATCTTTTTTATTTTTTTCTTACTTCATATTTTGCGACTTCCTCTCTTTGTTTCCTCATTTTTGATCACTTATCTTTTTTATTTTCTCCATACCATCAATCTTCTATTTATAATTTGTCAGAAAAGGTTCTTAATAACAAAAGAGTTTAAAAACTTATCCTTGGTAAATACCCTAAATCTGTTTATACGTCCATAAATGGACCGTATAAACAGATTTTATTTATTGAAAATCCTGTGTGTAGAAAATAAAAACATCAACTTTTCTTACATATAAGAGACAGAATAAAAACTTTCTTTTATATGGGGGAATTATGAAAATAGAAAAAAACATCTTAGTAAGATATGAGAAATTTCAACGCATTGGCTTTGATAGAGTGAAATTTAAGAATGTAAGAGTTACCGAGTATGAGATTAATCACTTAATAAGCTTATATCAGAACTCATATGGAATAACGAAATTTAGTTATTATAGAAAAGAACTGAAATCCATTCGAATTGAAAGGGGAGGAATTGGGCGATTGGAGATAAGAAGAGAGAATTGTTGCAACATAGATTGTGGCTTATATGCAAGAATAGATTTTTCGCCAACGGACATTCTAGGACAAAATATAGAAAATTTTTCTTTAGAAGAATTAAAAGATGTGGTTGTGGAAATTAAAAATATATTATACGAAGATTATAAAATTGAGATAGACATATCAAATGTCATTTTTAACTATTGTGAAATTAACTACAATTATTTAACGACAGGTAATACTAAAGATTTTGAAGACCCATTACGTACTCTGCTTAGATTTATCCCGTATATGAAAATTTGCATAGATATTGAAAACCATAAAGAGAAAGACGGCTATGAATCCAAAACAATAACAGCACAAAATCAACGACATAAAATTACATTTTATGATAAATCAAAAGAAACAAAAAAGAAGCATAAAAATAAAGAAATCGTCATCGTTGATGAAAATGGAGAGATATTAAATGGGAGTATTTATAGATATGAGCATACAATAAAAAAAACAGATAAGTTTAAAAATGTTTTTGAAGGAACAAATCTTTTTAATTTAAATGAAGGAGTGTTTCGTCAAAAATTATTCTTATATTTAGAAAAAAATCTTTTTAAGCCATATGAAAAGCAAAAATTAATGTGTAGAGACCTTCTTGTGAAAGCCGTTAAAAAATATAGGGAAAAGGATCGAAGAGGAAAAGAGTGGGGAAGCTTAATGATTAGCGATATCCTAATTCAAGAAAGGCAATTAGGTTATCAAATACTTTTTGATTCAGATGATTTGTTAGAAATTGTTAGTGAAGTTTTTTTAAAAGATAAAAACAAAGGGCGCATTTTAGGATATATAAAAAGACTGTTTTGCAAGGAGCCGTATCTTTATTATTCTAAAAATAAAAAAGAGAAAGTTGAAAATTTAGTTTATAGTATAAAAAGTCAATTTCAGGGTCTCATTAAATGAGGATAGAAGTGATATGTATTGTGAAAAAGGATAGATATTTGATTGGTGTAAGTAGCAAAATTTAAAGAAAGTATTACTTTCTTTAGTTAGTGTAAAAGATAAGTAGCAATCTCTTATAATAATAGGAAGAATTTTCAATGACGACAAGTTTGTTATTGGATATTAATTCTGACATATAAAGACTGTAAGAAGTAACTATATATATTAGGAAAGGAAATTATTATGATATTAGAAAAAGAAGAATTGTTGGATAAGGTTTTTAAAAGTGTAGTCATGAATATTATGTCGGTAGAAAAATCTATTTTAAGTGAAGAAGTGTGGCTAGATGTTGGAGGACACTATTATTGTGTAGATGGCGTCAGAGATATTTTACTAGAAAGAGAAGGTGAGTCACTTCAGTACTTTTTAAGCGATATGATAGTAACCATAAGATGCTATGCAGAAGTTTATGGAAGTTTTGATATAGAGCTTGATTTAGAGAGTATAGGCTTTAAAAACTTCATAAAGTTGTCCCATTTGTTTAATGAAAAATTCTTTAATAACTGGCATAGCTTTGTGTATGAGATCCAAAGAGAGTGACTAAAAAATTATAATTAAATCTAGTAAAAATAAAAGCTTGAGATTGTCTAACCTCAAGCTTTTATTTTTTAATTCACAGCTAAATCATCCACTATTAAATCCTCATAGTCAACTGTAATTTCATCATAATTTTTCCTTGCAGAGACTAGTATTGCCGATACGAAAACAAAGTCATTTATTTCGAGCGAAACATCATTTACACGCATGTTTTTAGAGTATTGAAGTGTAATTACTTGCTCTCTATAGTCTCGCACTTGAATCGTAATCCAATTATTGAACTCTTTGATGCTTAAGATAGAACCGCTAAGAAAAACTCGTGAAAATGGGTTTTTAAAAGAAAAACCTATATTTTCTATTTCAAAGGCTTCCGATAACAAAGTGTTCTCTAAGACTATTTTTTCACCAAGAAAATACTGTTCTTTTCTACCTTCATATAAATAGGGAATGACAGGGCTTTTCACAAAACCTGTAATATAAACAGTTTGATTCATTTTAAAATCATGAATATCTATAGATTCAAAGTATACTTTCATATAATTTGGCTCTCTTTTCCCATTAATAAAGATTGTTAAGTATGGATTTCTTTCCTTAAAACCTCCTTTTCCTACAATCCTTCCGCGGCAATAAAACTCGTTTAATAGTGGAATTTTCCTATCTTTTTTCATTTTTTACTCCTTTCTTCAATTAACTATTGAATATATGCATTAAAAGATTTTCAATAAAAAAGTCTGTGTGGAGAAAAACACGAATCAATACTTTTTTCTGACATATACAAGGTGAAATCAAAATTAGGAGGCAATTTACCTTGTATAATAAAAATAGCGTAAAAGATTGTTCTTATGAATTAGATGGGTTGGCACGTCTCTTACAAGAATTAATAGAAAAGTATGCAGATCAGTTAGATTTTGAAAAATTGGAAGTACCGCCAAGATGTTCAGAAAAAAATAAAAATGAGGATAATATTAATTCATCGGATTAGGTTATTGTATTGACTTTTATATTATGATTTATGTAAAATATAGGTATAACTATAACGTGAAAATATGTCCAAACTTTAGGTGGTAAAAATGAAGAAGAAAAAGGCGTATGTATATACTAGGGTGTCAACATCTATCCAAATTGATGGTTACTCACTTGATGCTCAGGAAGAAAGAATAAAACAGTATGCAAAAGCTTATGGTATAGAAATAATAAAAACCTATAAAGATGCTGGAAAATCAGGAACATCTATTTCAGGTAGAAATGAATTCATAGCTATGCTTAATGATATAGAAGCTGAAAAAGATAAAGTTGATTATGTAATGGTTTTTAAATTATCTAGATTTGGAAGAAATGCAGCGGATGTATTGCAGTCATTGCAAGTCATGGAAAATCATAATGTAAATCTGATTTGTGTTGATGATAGTTTAGATAGTTCTAAAGATTCTGGAAAGCTTGTTATAACAATTCTATCGGCAGTAGCAGAAATGGAACGTGAAAATATACTTTCTCAAACTATGGAAGGAAGGAAACAAAAGGCAAGAGAAGGAAAATGGAATGGTGGTTTTGCTCCAATTGGCTATTCATTAGATAATGGAGAATTAGTTGTTAATGAAGATGAAGCTAAAGCAGTAAGGATGATTTTTGATTTATATGCTAATTCAGATATGGGAGCCAATGGAGTATCTAAGTATTTAGTTTCTTTAGGTATTAATAAACCTATAAGACAAAATGGCAAGAATCCATATTTTTCAGCTAGTTTAATAAGACAAATATTGGATAATCCTGTATATAATGGGAAAATTGCATATGGAAGAAGAAAAACAATTAAAGATAAAACTACTGGTAAAATTAAATTAGAAAAATCTGATCATTATATTATAGCTCAAGGAAATCATGAAGCTTTAATTGATGATGAGTTGTGGAATACAGTACAGGAAAAAAGAAAATCTCAAGCTAAAAAGTATGAGAAGATAAATAGAGGAAAAGATGAGAGAGTTCATATCTTATCAAATCTAATAAAATGCCCATATTGTGGTGCTGGTTTGTATGGAAACAAAAGCCGTAAACGTAATAAAAACAAAGAAGGAGAGCATTACAAAGATTATTACTATTACGGTTGTAAACATAGACAAATGATGAATGGACATAAATGTACTTTTAATAAACAAATTAGAGCTGAATTAATTGAAAAAGAAGTTGAAACAATAATTACTCAAGTAGTTAGTAATCCTACTTTTGCCAAAAAAATTGAAGAAAAAATCAATATTCAAATAGACACAAAAGAAATTGATGAAGTTATTAATAAGCACTTAGCGAAGATTAGGCAATTAACAGGTACAAAAGCATCACTAATTAATCAAATAGATTCTTTAAATTTTGAAGATAAACATTATGATAGAAAATACACCGATTTAAATCTTAGACTTGATGCTATATATGACCAGTTAGAATATGCAGAAATGCAGTTAAATGATAGCAGAAAAAGGAAAGAGGCAATTCTTGAAGAAAAAATAACCTCGGATAATATTTATAAGATTCTTGTAAATTTTAATAGCCTTTATACAGTCCTTTCAGATATCGACAAGAAGAGATTACTTAATGAATTGATAGAAGAAATTCAAATCTATGACGAAAAACCTAAAAATGGAACTTGGATAAAATCGGTTGTTTTCAAGCTTCCGCTTATAGATCATGACCTTGATTATAGTTTGGACAAAATAGATAATGTGGAAGCTATAGCGTTGATACAAAAGATGTAAACTTAGAAATCCTGCATTTTAAGCAGTTTTACAAGCATTTTGTCTTTGAAAAAGATGAAGAAGGATACGTCAAAAAGACTCAAAAAAACTACATGGATGTGAGAGTAGTTTTGCAACTGGTATGAGGAGACACAAAGAAAAATATAATAAAATAAAACCCATTTTATACTTTCTACAAGAGTAGCTTAAATAAGGCTGCTCTTTTTTGTTAAAGGGAGTAATAATTCGTTACATCCTTTTTAAAAATATAAATCATTCACAAGCCAACTTTACATATTCGCTTTTATAATATATAATAAAAGCGTAAACGAGAGGAGGCGGACTATGAATACACTTAAAGAATATATACAAGAAAATTTAGTAATAACTAACAAAGAAGCGGAAGAACTTGGATATAGTAGGCATAATCTATCAGAATTAACAAAAAGCGGACAATTAGAAAGATTAAGGCCAGGACTGTATCAATTAAAAGGAAAAGTAATAGACGATTTTGTTTTAATATCATCAAATAGTAATCGAATAACATTTTCACATCAAACAGCCCTATACCTCCACGACCTATCCGATAGGACTCCAAATGTATTTCATATATCTGTACCCCAAGGCTACAATGCAAGCCATATCAAAAAAAGATATGAAGATCTACAAGTTCACTATGTAAGAAAAGACTTATATGAAATTGGAAAGACAGAAATAAAATCACCGCAAGCCAATTTTATACCAGTTTACGATATAGATCGAACAATCTGCGACATCATAATTGACAGAAAAAAAATAGATAAACAGATTTTCACAGAAGCTTTAAAAAGATACTTTAAATCACCAAATAAAAATCTAAGACGACTCATAAAATACAGTAGACTATTTAAAATAGAAGATGAAATTAGGAAATATATGGAGGTATTATCATGATTAATATCGAGAGTATAAAGGGCAAGATAAGAAGTCTGGCAGAGAAGAAAAATCTGAAATCCCAAGAAGTTCTGCAAATTTATTTTTTCGAAAGATTTTTAGAAAGGCTATCTAAATCAAAGTACAAAAATAATTTTGTAATAAAGGGAGGATTCCTTATATCATCATTAATCGGCATTGAAAATAGAACAACCATGGACATGGATACTACAATTAAAGGCATAGCCCTAAAAGAAGAAAAAATAAAAGAAATCGTAGAAGAAATTATAAATATCAATGTAAATGATGGAATAAAATTTGAAGTAACAGACATCAGTTATATAAGAGAAGAAGATGAGTACGAAAACTTTAGAATTTCACTAACAGCAAATGTTGGAAAAACTAAAAATCCAATGAAACTAGACCTAACAACAGGAGATGCAATAACACCAAAAGAGATAGAATACACCTATCCATGTATATTTACCAAAGAAGATATAAAAATAATGGCATATCCATTAGAAACAATTCTAGCAGAAAAATACGAAACCATAATCAGAAGAAATATCACAACCACACGAATGAGAGACTTTTATGACCTATACACCCTCTACAAACTAAAGAAAGATGAGATAGATTATAAAATTTTAAAAGAAGCAATAGAAAGAACTTCCGACAAAAGAGGAAGTCAGGAGATAATCAAAGACTATGAGGAAATAATCAAGGACATAAAAGAAGATTCATACCTAAGATCCTTGTGGGATGTATATCTCAGTGAAAATAAGTATATTGGAGATCAGAAGTTTGATAAGGTTGTTGGTGTAGTGAGAATTATTTCAAATAGAATTAATTAGATGTAATATTCCAGACACTGTTTGGAAATTATAGACAAGAAAATATTAAGTATGAGAAGTAGATTAATCTACTTCTTTTTAAAAACTTAAATGCATTTTAATGAGAACGTTTTTATATTAAACCGACATTTAATGGTATAATATAATAAATATTAATTTTCAATGTAGGGTATATAGAGAATTTTTAGTTATAAAAGATTATTCAAAAACTAATAGAATTAATATTACAAAAAGAACTTGATGAAAATAGCAAAATTTGTAAAAGTTTATTTTATAAAATGAAGAATGGGCAAAATGTGACTACGGATGTTTTGCTTAGGATTTGCAATGCTTTGGATTGTGATATTGAAGATATTATGGAGTGCGTAATTATTGAAGATGTAAGGAGAATGGGAGTCTAAGTTTACAGTCATAGATTTATTTTCAGGAGCTAGAGGGATTATCTAAGGGATTTTTAGACGCTGTTATTTATGTCGATAACATAGATATATTTGTAGCAATAAATGAATGAGGCGGAAAATGGAAGATAAAAAGTTAAAGTTTATTGACCTTTTTGCTGGCTAGGAGGTAAACACATGTGGAAAGATAGTGAAACGGAACTTGATTTTCTGGATTATGATTATTTAATACAAACGGTTCAAAGTATTATTACAGATGATACTCTTTTGCCTGCCAGTATTGGAGTATATGGCGATTGGGGAAGTGGAAAGTCAAGTCTGATGTATATGTGTAAAGAATGTTTGATTAAAGAAGATGATAAAATAAAGTGCTTGGTATTTAATGGTTGGTTATTTGAAAATTACGAAGATGCAAAAACGGCGATATTAGGCACTATTCTTGATGAGATAAGCAAAGAAAAAAACTTAACTGACGAGGCTAAAGGTATTATTAAAGGTCTATATAAAAGTGTTGATAAGTTTAAATTGGTAAAGGGTGTATTAAAGTATGGGACTGATTTTCTAGTGACAGGGGGAATTGGTTCTTTACTTGGTATTACAATAAACCAAGCTTTAAAAAGCACTCAAGAAAAAATAGAAGTTACCAATTTAGAAAAAATTCAATCTAATATTGAAAATGAATTAAACAATAAAGAATTACGTGAAGATATTAAAAAGTTTCAAAAAGAATTTGCGTCTTTATTGGAAAAAACGAAAATCAGCCGTTTAGTTGTTTTTATAGATGAATTGGATAGATGTAGACCAGATACTATTTTAGAAACGCTTGAAGCGATAAAGTTATTTCTTTTTGAGGGAAAAGTCGCTTTTGTTATAGGCGCTGACGAGCGTCATATTTCGTATGCAGTTAAAAGTAAATTTAAAGATATTGAAGGTATTCAGATTGATATTGGAAAAGAATATCTTGAAAAATTGATACAGTATCCCATCCGCATTCCACAATTAAATGCAGAGGAGGTAGAAATTTACATTGCTTGCTTGCTTTTGCAATCAGAATTACCAGAAGACGATTTTCAAAAGGCTCTATCATGGATAGTTGAGAAGAAAAAAGAGGATTTCGAGAGGTTTAAGATTGAATCAGTTATAACTTTATTTTCTGATAAAGAAGATGGTTACTCAAATATTGTAGAATCACTTTCTATTGCAAATCAATTAGCATTTGTTTTATCTAATGGATTGCATGGAAACCCTCGTCAGTGTAAACGATTCTTGAATTCCATGTATATGAGATTGCAAATGGCTTCTTACAAGAATAAGCAGCTGGATAGAAAAATTCTTGCAAAGATAATGATGTTGGAATATATAAAACCTAGAATTTTTAATAAAATAGCCGAGATGGCAGCAGATAATAGTTTAAGTAAGGAATTAGAATTGTTTGAGAATGGTACTCCTGAAAAAACCGATAAGTTGAAAATTTGGAAGGAAGATAATTGGTTTTTAAATTGGTGTAAAATAAATCCAAAATTATCTGAGGAAAATCTTAATACGTATTTTTACTTTACGAGAACTTCATTGGATGAAAAAATTAGTCGTATATCATCTTTTCTTTCGCCAGCAGCACAAGAAATATTGGAACAACTACTTTCAAAATCAGATGTTAAAATTCAACAAGCTATTAAATCTGTTGCAAATATATCAGACTCTGATGCGGCTGCAATTCTTGAAGCCATGTATTCTTCCATGATAGCTGAAACAACAATATCCAAAGAACTGATGAAATCATTTTTGCTATTTGCGCAGCAAAGAACAGAACTAACCAATGATACTCTTAGTTATTTACAATCGTTTAGTGGATCGCAAATTAATCTCGGTTGTATAAGTTATATAGCTGATTATGCAGATAAAATGAGTAAGAAAGTAGAAATTTTAGAGATAGCATCTCAATGGGATAAGAATAAGTCTGGATTACAAAATAGCATAGAGAAGCTATTAGAAAAATAGTATAAAAGGAGGGTGATTATGGGAACATCAAGTATTTTCAATGGAAGGAATGATAGAAATCCCTTATTGCCAGAAGATTATAACCCTAATCAAGATGAAGGCACTGATGTAACGAAACCAGTCAAATGGAAAACTGTTAAGTCAGATATGTCAAAGTATATCAATAGTGGAGGTACGTACGGTTCTGCAAAGCATATTGCACGCCAGTATGTTAGAGCGGCTGGTGGATCCAGAAACATGGCTTCACAGGCATACTCTGGAAGAAAAGCCGGAGGAAATCTTGGGAATCTTTTTAATGGAATTTTTACTAATGGCGTAAAAGTAACATTTAAGAATCTTGGTATTGAATATGAAGGTAAATCTGTAGAGGAGATTTTTTCTGGGTTAGTAGATGTAATTGCACCAAATTCAAGCACTAAAGAAGATATCGTGGCAAAGGAAGCTACACAAGCAGCTCTGTCTAAAGTATTTGATTATGTTGAAAATAATTCGATGGATATAGACTGTCTTAATAATATGTCATTTGAATTAATGCATGAAGCTTTAAAGGAATATGTTGGTGCATATATTTGGATTACTATGATGAAGGATTTAGGCAGTCGATTAGAAATGTATATAACTAATGCGGATGATTCATATGCTATGGAATGTGAATTTAAAGATATGATTATGGGAATTGTAGATGTTGAGTTTAATAAGCAAGGTAATATAATAAACAAAAATATTTCATCTACAATTAGAGATATGCATGAATGCTGTTTGAAAGTTATGGAGGGAATCTTATGAAAATAGTTTGTCGCATAAATAAAAAAGATACTTTTAAAGTTGATGAACAAGCAACAAATGTTGATTTTTTCGACTTCAATTCTTTTTCGTATACATTTTGGAAGAATAAAAATAAGTTACCTTATTGGTATAGTCAACAAGCGTTAGATTTGCTTTACATTTCTATGGCTGTTTTTTCGGCAGATAGATTATGTTTAAGAAAAAATGCACATGATGGATGGAGTAGAGAGTTTTCGGTATTTATGCCTATTTTAGAATATGATATGTGGCAAAATGCAAAATCAACACTTGAGGAAATGTTGAATTTTTTAAGTGGAGATAAATGGACTTTTATTTTTAGAAGAAGAGAGCAATCTGAAGAGGAAAAGATAAACTACGATAAATGGGAAAAATCAAAACAAAAAATAAAAAACTATGATCAAATTTGTATGTTTTCAGGTGGAATGGATTCGCTCATTGGTGCAATTGATTTGTTGGAAAGTAATAGTGATAAAACTTTATTTGTGAGTCATTATGGTGGGGGGAAAGGAACAAAGGAATTTCAAGATATTCTTAAAGAAAAGTTTATTAATCAATATTCATTAGAATCAAGAGATTTTCATCAGTATTATGCAAAGGTTGTATCAGGTGTTGAAGACACTACAAGAACACGTTCTTTTATGTTTTTCTCTCATGCATTAGCAGTTGCATCTTGTTTGAGAAAGCAAGTTCATCTGATTATACCAGAGAATGGATTTATTTCACTAAATATTCCTAGTACATTTTCTCGAATAGGTACTAGTAGCACGAGAACAACACACCCGCATTATATGAGTTTGTTTCAAAAGTTGTTAGATTTAATTGAACTCAAAGTAAAGCTAGTTAATCCATATCAATTCAAAACAAAAGGTGAAATGCTATTGGATTGTAAAAATCAGCCTTTTGTTAAAAAAAATTTAGAGAATACAATGTCTTGTTCACATCCAGATAATGGTAGAATGCAAAAGGAAAAGGAAGCTCGACATTGTGGTTACTGTTTGCCTTGTGTAATAAGACAAGCAGCTGTTATGCGTGCAGGTATTGTAGATAAAAGTTCTTATAGGGATAATAAATTCATTGGAGGTAATGTTTCTAGAACCTGTTTAAATTCTTATCGTTTAGGGTTAAGAAAATTTAATCCTAAGTACGCTTTTATGACCATTCAATCTAGTGGAGCAATAAAAGATAATATTGAAGATTATACGAATTTGTATATTAGAGGTATGGAGGAATTAAAAACATATTTGGAGGAATTGGATGACTGATTTTTATATGGATATGCATATGCACTTTGATTTATATAAAAATAAATATGAAGTTTTGAAATATATTGAGGATAAGAAGTCTTATACGATTGCAGTTACTAATTTACCAGATTTATATAAGAAATATTATGCAGAGAGCTGGAATTATAAATATATAAGATTAGCATTGGGATTTCATCCAGAACTGGCGGCACAATATAATGACCAAATTAGAACCTTTAAAAAATTCTTTCAAACAACAAGTTATATTGGAGAGGTTGGCTTGGATTATTCTGTAAAAAATATTAGAAATATAGAAAAACAAAAAGAAGTATTTAAACAGATTATTGATTTATGTAAGTCTGATAAAAAAAAGATAATAAGTGTTCATACAAGAAAAGCAGAAAGGGACTGCCTAAAGATTCTTGATGGATTTGAGGGAAGAGTAATATTGCATTGGTACACTGGTAATTTAAGAGATTTAAAAATTGCAATATCTAGAGGATATTTTTTCTCTATAAATCAACAGATGATAAAGAGTCAAAACGGAAAAAATATTATTAATATGATTCCGATTGATAGAATAGTCATTGAAAGCGATGCTCCATTCACGGATGGACTTCATACAACTTATAATATCTCTTTTATGAATGATATTATTGAATATTTACATATTAGTAAAGAGTTAGATAAACAATTTATTTATGCAAAATTACAAGAGAATTTTAGAAAAATTCTCTTGTAATTTATAATGAAATCAGTTACCTCTCTATCTCCTTACCCATATATTTCTCATAATTTTTTCTGATTTGAAAAAGGTCTTTCATATCGGATTTGGTAGAAGAATACTCTTGCATAAGGGTATTCTTTTTTCTTGCAATTTATCAAGTCTATCTAAAATATCCTTTGAATTTGGCAGCTTTGAATGGGACTTTTTTAGTTCTGAAAGGGCATTTTCGTATAGGGCAATCTGAGCTTTGTACTCTTCAAAAAATGTCTTGTCAGACGGATTTGCCTTATATTCCCTGTAGTACGCCCTGTATTTTTTAACAGTATGAACCTGTTCCATAGTAGCAGAAAGCTCCTGTATTTCCTTATCAATAACCTTGATTTTATCCTGTAAATTTTGCCTTTCATCGGCTGATTTTTGGATGTACTCATCAAGTTGCTTAACGGATTTAATACCTTGTTCTCTGAGAAAGATAACAGACTCAGCCATTGTATTAAGGTTATGTTTGGTTGCCCAATATTCATAGCCTTTGCTTTCTTTTACCTTCACATTAGTGTTCATATCAATAACATTGCCAATGCGTTTTTTGACAGTAGGGGTTTTAATAGACGATATTTCTGCAATGTGTTCTTTTAACCTTTCTTCGGTATAATCTTCTCCGATTGTTTTAGATCTTGTAAATCTCGGCTTATCTTTCGGTTTAAAAGCAATGTGTTTGCCATACTTAATTTCATAGCCAAGATCAGCTATTTTCTTTAGAAAATCGTCCCAATCCTTAGACTATTTTATCAAATGATAAATGTCAAATTGAAGTCTGTTTTTCCAAGAAGTACATGTATTAAATTGCTCATATTCGTACCAAGATTTACCAGCAGTTTTATATTTTCTTTTGTAAGCTTCATAATATTCATCAATGACTGAAAGCTTA
>OKCD01000195.1_pt1 | contig 15873 bp, 16 predicted proteins | sample 1611611 | NCBI WGS metagenome assembly OKCD01 (sample SAMN04436756, study PRJEB24849) | human gut metagenome | biome: human gut; feature: NICU; material: stool | host: Homo sapiens | place: USA: Saint Louis, MO | collected 2011-02-15 | reverse complement strand
ATGATAAATTGGTTGGGAAATCACGATTTGAACGGCGTGTCGGAAATTAAAATCAGATCCAATTACAACGACGATATCCAAATCTCCTTGGATTATTTATCAGATAAATTGCTAGAAAATTTAAAATCTGTAGAAAGCATCGTAGAAATTTATGAGAAAAAGAAAAATTTTGATTTGATTTATAGGAAGAAACAATTTGTAGATAAAATTGGAGATTTATCATTCATAATCAGCCCCAAATCATTCTTCCAAGTAAACAAATACAACACAAGTTTGCTCTACGACACAGCAAAACAAATGATGAATGCAGAGGCAAATGATAGAATACTAGACCTATATTGCGGAATCGGAACCACAACAATGTATATCGGAAATGGCAACAACACAATCGGAGTCGAAGTCGTAAAAGATGCAGTAAAAGATGCTAACGAAAACAAAAAACTAAACAACCTGGAAAGCATTCAGTTTATTGAAGAAAAATCAGAAAATGTCGTAGGAAAACTCACACAAGAACACTTCGATATAATCCTCGTCGACCCACCACGAAAAGGAATGGATGAGAAAGTCGTCGAAGCAATAATCAAATCCACCGCACAGAAACTCGTCTACATCTCATGTGACCCAGCAACACTCGCAAGAGATTTGAAGATGTTAACAGAAAATGGATTTGAAGTTGAGAATGTGAAGCTCGTGGATATGTTCGCCAAGACAATGCATGTTGAGAGTGTCGTATTGATGACAAGAGTTGCACCCACTAAGTAAAATAAAGTGTAGAAATTATAGGCTTCTTCCAGTGCTATCGTTAAAAGGTATAGGTGGGCTGGAATAAGCCTTGTTTTTTGGACTATAAAATAGGTGTGTGGAAACTTATCGACAGTAAAAGGTCGACAAGACAGAATGGATATTTGCAAAAATGCACCCACCTGCACCCACCTAAAAAGTATAAGTGAAATTATAATAAAAGAAGTTATTAACACAGAATTGAGGATAATAATGGGACAAATATTTAAAAAAGGGCAAGTATGGGATTGTTATAAATTTGCTCGTAATATGAAAGGTAAGCACAATCCCAATATGATAATGGAACGAGAAGATTGGGAGATTTTTAGAGACGATTTTCGAGGAAAGTTAGGGGAAGTTGCAGTAAAGAATTATTTTGATGAAAACGTGGATATATTAACTCCTGCTGGAGAAATTGATTTTTCTGTTAGTGAAAGAGGGCAATGGGATCAATTCGACTTAAAAGTTGAAGACAAAATTCTAAGTATAAAATCAGTAAAAGTAAAGTCAAAGTTTCTCATGATAGAGACAAGTAGGTTTGATAAATTTGGGAATTATGCATATGATAACGAAAATAATGAAAAGATAACTATAGATTACTATGTGCTTGTCAGAGTAGATATTGATCCGGAAATAGATAAATACGACTTAGACTATCATAATATTACTGAATTTTGGAAGTCGAAAAATGGTAGAAAAGTGAATACAGAGATTCTAGGGATATTATCTCATAGTGATTTTTGGAACATTAAACACATTGCACCTAAAGGAATGAGATGCAACATAAAAAATTTGATTCTTGCTTGTAATGAAGAAAAAGTTGATATGTCACTAGGAAACAATAAAACAGAGAATCTGCAAAAAGAGAATTACATCGTTAATAGTGAGTTGGAGATGTTCGATATTGAACAATACTTCAAATTGAAAAACAAATAAATTGCGGCACGCCGCGATTTATGGTATAGTATAGACATGAAAGGAGCGTGAAATTTAGTGAAATGTGCATCATTTTTTGCAGGTGTAGGAGGGATAGATAAAGGTTTTGAGGCCACTAACTTCTTTGATGTTATCTACGCAAATGAGTTGGATCAATATCCTGTGAAAACATATGAACTTAATTCTAAAATTAAAGTTGATTGTAGAGACATACATGATGTTAAGCCATCAGAAATTCCTGATTTTGATGTAATGTTAGCTGGTTTTCCTTGCCAAGCATTTAGTGTAGCTGGAAACAGACAGGGGTTTGAGGATGAAAAAGGTAGAGGAACATTATTTTTTGAGTTACTCAGAATAATTAAAGATAAAAAACCATCTGTAGTATTTTTAGAAAATGTAAAAAACTTGGTTAGTCACGATAATGGAAACACTTTTACTGTAATTATTAACGCTTTGAAAGAGGAAGGATACTTCATAAAGTATTCAGTTTTAAATGCTATGGAATATGGCAATATACCTCAGAATAGAGAAAGAATTTATATTGTAGGTTTTAGGGACAGAGAAACCTATAAGAATTATGAATTTCCTATGCCTATAAAGCTAGAAACCAATTTAAAAGATATAATAGATTTTGAAACTAAAATTGAAGATAAGTATTATTATACTCCTGGAAAATACAAGGGGGATATCTATGAAAAACTTGTTGAAGGAATGGACGATTCGAACGCTATATATCAATGGCGTAGAAAATATGTAAGAAAGAATAAAAGTGGAGTTGTTCCTACTTTGACAGCCAATCAAGGAGAGGGTGGACATAACGTATGTCTCATAAAAACTAAAAATGGTATCAGAAAAATGACACCTCACGAGTGTTTCAATACACAGGGATTCGATAAGAGCTTTTTATTGCCCTCTGATATGAGTGATGCTAGATTATATAAACAAGCTGGTAATTCAGTATGTGTTTCAGTTATTAATCGAATAGCTGAATGTATAGTTGATGCAATTAATGAAACTAAAGAACGAGCGTAGTGCAAGTACACAGCGCTCGTTCTTTTTATATGTTTGCTATCTGTTATCTTCTATAATTCTGCATCTTCTAATATCAAATATTATATCTGGGACTAAGTTGTAAGCATCGACAAATAGTGATTTTAAACTTACATGTGGCCTTCTTCCTTGATTTTTTTGATCCTGTATTGTTTCGCTTCTATTTGCTGGATATTTTCCAAATTCATCAGAATTAATTTTCAAATCATAAATATAAAGTAAATTTTCATCCAATTTAAAACGTAAAAAAACAAGATCGTCAAATTGTGTTTTTGGCCCAAATGATGATAAGTCACCATCAAATCGAGATGTTGCCTTGAACTCAATTTTTTTCCCTGTATTAGGGTCAGTCGCATCTCCAACTTCATTGCCACGATTCCATAGAAAACCAAGACAATAACAAGCCATCGGCTCACTTATGGCATCTGGCATGTTAATACCTCGGCGACTATTATTTGAGATATATGTATTCAAATCTTTCCATTTAAAATAAGCATTACAAGTTTCATCAATTCGGGCATCATCAATTATGATTTGACTAAAATTATTATAAATAGGCATGACTTATTCTCCTTTACTTTCTTCATCAATTATTTCTACAATATCATCTAATTTACAATTTAATGCGTGACATATTTTTAATAGTACATCTGTAGTAATGTTGGATCCTTTTTTAAGTTTTGAAATTGAAGATGAACTAATTTCTGCAATTTCTTGTAAATCTTTTTTCTTCATATTCCTGTCTATAAGCATTTTCCATAATTTGTTGTAACTTAATTTTAACATTTGCTTACTCCTTAAAATTGGTCAAATAAATCATCCCCTGTTGGATTTTGTGATTCTTCTAATTCAGAATAGTAATTTCTAATATTCGTATATTCCTCTTTGAGAGGAAAATCATCGCTATTCAATACACTGAAAATTTCGTAGTAATCATCTTTATTAAGCAAGACATCCTCAATATTAAACTCAAATGAAGAACCAACTACCTCGGGGTCATCAAATTCCTCTATATATTCATAGGGAACTTCTTCTTGATCACAGATATCTGATAAGTCATATTCGTCACTTTCCCAGTCTTGATTTATGGCTACCCAATTTGTAGTTAAAAAGTCTTTGCAATATGGGAATTCAGAACCGTATAAATTTTCGAAGAGTTTCTTTTGTCTTATTAAAAAATCGTATAAAAAAGAATTAGGGGTGTTATAAATATAATCTCCGGTAGTTCCTACTTCGTATCTAATAGTTGGATATAAAGCTTCAAGGAATGTAAAATAGCCGTTTTCCACATCGCATTTATTTAATAATTGCGTTAAATATGGTAGGAACACATACTCATCCATTTTATCGGATATCATATCGTAAAGCATATTAAAAGTGATATCGCCATAATTTCGAGACCTTTTATTCTCAAAAAACTGAGAGATATTAAAAAGGTGTTTATCCTTTTGCTTTGAAAAGTATAATGCACAAAAATATTCTTGGAAAGAGCGATGAGTAAAATGGTATCTACCACTTTCGTAGTACATTAAACACATACTGCCAGTTAAATCATCTAGAAAATCTTGATAAGACGATATAGCCATATCTTTTTTCTTTTCATTTAGATCTTTGAAATACTTCTCAAACTCCAGTTCCGTGAATTCAAATTTTTCATCTCGATAACTTCTGGCACAGAATTCTGCGAAGTAATCAGAGAATCTATCTGCACTGATTCCAGTTTTTAGTGTGCGCTTATAAGCACCTTTACTGGCGTCATGTTTTTGAGATAGTGCTTGATAGGCTTCCCTATAAAAAATATGCATTTTTGATGGGATTTCTGCAAATTGTTCATATGTCATTAACATAATTGTTAAAAGTAGTGGGTTTTGTGTAAATTCACGGTGAGTTCGATACAATGTATTTTCAAGTTCACTTCTAAATGATGTTTTGATGTTAGGTTCATCTGGTCTAAAGTCGAGTTTATCAATTAGACTCAAGGCTTGAGTAATGTTAAAAGGTCTGAGTTTAAGTTCGGTAAACCTTTGAAATGAAACAAACATTCCTGTAGGTCTAGATGAAATGATGAACATATTATCTTTATATTTATCAGTAAAATACTCTAGATCTTGTTCGAACTTTTTTCTATCAGTAGAATTTATTTCGTCAAGACCATCGAATAATAAGATGCATCGGCCTGCGTTCAATTCTTCAAGTAACAAATCCATTTTTAGACCGTTACCCAACTGTTCAAATTTTTCAAATATAAAGCTTAGTATATTTTCATAGCCATTATTATAATCTTTTAACTGTATGAAAATAGGAAGTTTTTTGTTTTTGCTATAGTTAGTTGCAGATTCTAATAGTAGATGACGCATCATCATTGACTTGCCTAATCCACCTGTACCAGAAATTAAAATAAAGTCGGAACATTTCTGTAGATCAGAGGCTGTTGCATTACTTATTATTTTTGTTCTATAAGTGTATTTTTTGATATGGATTCTTTGTTCAATATCATTACATTCATAGAAATCATAAAAAGGCTTTGGTTCGTCTGAATAAATCAGTGTTTTCATTTTATTGTATTTTGAAAAGATATTATTTAGATAAACAGTGATTGGATTCTGTATTGAGGAATCTGTGTTTTCAACAAAGCTACCTGTTTCATTAAGAGGAATCTTTGAAATGCTTGATTCAACTAACTGGTAATTTGATAAATCTATGTTCTCAAAAGTTAAATCAACATTTATGTTCTTATTTCTGCCAATATTAGATCTGAAAATTTTCTTTGAGTTTTTACCATTTGGTTGCTGAAACCAGGCCTTTATAGTATTTTTCCCTATGGTATTATCCTGACGATTTAAAATGATAAAATGCCAAATTCCAAGTAAGAACGTTGAAAGATTCACTTCTTCAATTGAACCCAGAAAGTTTTTTTCAACAGGCTGATTTCCATCCTCAATGAAAAATAAATCATTATTTATCGAATCATCCAATTCGATCAGCTCCAATAAAGCAGAGGCCAACCAAGAAGCATAGTTATCTGTATCTAAATATTTTGTTACAAAATCATGCATTCTATTTGAAACAGTAAAGTAATTTGTTGTTAGTTCTATATTGAAGTTATTTATAAATTCTCCCTTTTGGAATGGTAAATAAGCGCTGCTAGAGGATTTACATGACTTATACCTTGATGTTACGGTTTTGAAAGAGTCAGTAGAAGGAGCCTTAAAAGTAGGAAATGCTACTCTTATTAAACTTGAAAAAATTTCTTTATCAGAAAGTCCGTCAGAGGAGCCTTTGATCATTTCTCTAGGCGCAGTCCTTTGTTTTCTTGCCTCTAAAATTAAAGATAAAAATGTACCTCCACAAAGGCGTGGAGGATTAGAGTTTGCCATTGCAACACCTCCCAATATAATTCTGAAACGATATTAACCATAGTAACTTTGGTAACTATTTAAAGAAACATTATTAACTATAGACTAATCCTTAGAGAGATATCTCTAGGGATTTTTTACTTATGTATATTATATCACGCCGTTAATGAGATTTCACTGATTTTATTGCAAATAGAGTAAAAATAGTGCAATTGAGTTAAAAATACTTTTTTAGCACAGCGGATAAATATATCTAATAAAAAATCATTCTTTTATAGCAGTGACTGATTAATAAATCGGCCTGCACAACTAAATTATCACAGAGCCTGATTAGCTATAGGGCGATGGGATACATCATATTTCACTCACGGATTTATCTGTGAGGTGCTATGTGAAGTACCTCTATTTTACTATGGTTATTTTTAGGTAGGAGAGTCGGTGCTTTATATAGTATCGGCTCTTTTTGTATCCCTTCGTCCTACTGCAATCAGCAGAAAGGAAAAGGGATTTCAAATGAGAATTCGTAAGACGAAACAAGCAGAACGTGGAGTATACAAATACTCATATCAAGTAAGAGCAGAAAATGGTGAGTATGTAACAGAAACGGTAGTACTTAGACCGGGAGAAAATGGTGTAACTGAGATGGACATTAAAAGACTCCATGCACTGGATGATAGTGAGGTTTATTACAATTGTAAGAATCTTAGACCGGAAAGAAGTGTTGAAGAAAAAGAAAGAATTAAGGCATTCGAAAAAGAGTATGTTCAAAAATTCAAACTTCAACATGGCTATGAACCAAATAAGGATGCTATCAAAGATGCTGTCAGCGAGGCTTTTCCATCAAATTATAATCTATCTTTAGATTTTGCTTTTGAAAATGAGATTGATGAAGACAAGTCCAGCGTTATTGCAGCAACAGCAGTTCCATTTGATGACAAGTTTGAATGGTCAGAGGAGATGGAAGATATAAGGGAACTTCTATCAGATAAACAGCGGGAGGTTCTTGATCTTAAGTTTATTGACGGATACACACAAAAGGAAATTGCAGATATGCTTGGCGTTACCAAGATGGCAATAACAAAGAGACTGGCATCTGCGTATGATGTAATCAGAAAAAACATGAAAAGATAAAAAATTTTTAGGCAGGGTTTACTACCTTGCCTTTTTCTTTGCCTGTGATTTGTAAGGGAGCATACGAGCCCTACAGAAAGGAGGCAAAGCTATGAAACACAAAGTCGTAATTAATGTAACAAATGAAGATGGAAAAAAGACACCTGTGCTTAAAGGTGCAATCAGAAAACTTCCATCAAAAATTATTAAGTGGCTGTTTGGAGATTATACACAGGTCTATCTTCTTAAGCCCGGAAAAACCGTTGAATCTGTAGATGTCAAAGAAGTATTAAAAGGAGAAATGTAATCATGAAAAAAGAAGTAATTAAAAACATCATCACAGACTTAGAATCGCTCGTGAAAAATCTAAAGGATCTGATAAAAGATGAAAAGGAAGAAAAAGTACCGAAGTCAAAAGAGGTAAAACTGGAAGACCTAAGGGCTGTACTTGCTACCTTAAGTCAGCATGGGAAGACTGCAGAGGTTAAAGAGCTGATTGTAAAGTTTGGCGGAACGAAGTTATCTGATGTACCAAAGGAAAACTACAGTCAGCTATTAAAAGAAGCGGAGGAAATCAAAATTGACTAGACAGAAGGTGAATTGTACCAAAGGTGCAAGAGAGGCTGGCCTGGGCCACGCAATTTTATCTCCATCAAGTTCCCATAGGTGGCTTAACTGTACACCAAGTGCTGTGCTTGAACTAGAGTTTGAAAATACCAGTTCATCTGCAGCCGAGGAAGGAACGGCAGCACACGCCTTTTGTGAGCATAAGCTGAAAAAGGCATTGAAGATGCGAAGTAAAAGACCTGTATCTGATTATGATTCCGATGAAATGCAGGAATGTACTGATGCCTATGTGGATTTTGTTTTGGAGCAATATGAATTAGCCAAACAGAAGTGTAAGGATCCAGCTATTTTGATTGAACAAAAAGTGGATTTTTCAGAGTATGTCCCCGATGGATTCGGAACGGCAGACTGCTTGATCGTTTCAGATGATACTCTTTCCATAATTGACTTTAAGTATGGACAGGGAGTTCTTGTGGATGCCTATGAGAATTCACAGATGAAATGTTATGCACTTGGAGCACTGGCAATTTATGAAAGCCTATATGACATAAAGGAAGTCAGTATGTCAATCTTTCAGCCTAGAAGAGAAAATGTGTCTACTTGGATAATTGCTACAGAAGAACTAAAGAAGTGGGCAGAGGAAGTCCTAAAACCTAGGGCAGAGCTTGCTATAAAAGGCGAGGGAGAATATTGCTCTGGTGATTGGTGCAAATTCTGTAAGGTTGCAGTTAGGTGTAGAGCAAGAGCTGAAGAAAAGCTAAAACTTGCAAAAGATGAGTTTAAACTACCACCACTATTAACAGATGCTGAAGTAGAAGAAATTCTAGTGGTTATTCCGGATTTGACTTCATGGGCAAATAGCATCTTGTCATATGCAACAGATATGGCAGTCAATCATGGTAAAGAGTGGGATGGCTTTAAGGTAGTAGAAGGTAGGTCTGTAAGAAAGTATAAGGATGAGGATTCTGTAATCGAAAAAGCAAAAGAAAACGGATATACCGATATCTTTAAAACCAGTCTTATTACACTTACTGAAATGCAAAAACTAATGGGAAAGAAGAAATTTGAGGATATTCTAGGTGACCTCATTATAAAACCACCTGGAAAGTTGACGCTTGTACCAAACTCAGATAAGCGTCAGAAAGTAAATGTAACAAATGCTAAAAACGAATTTAATGAAATAACGGAGGAAAATTAAAATGGCAAATATTAGTAGAACAAAGGTAATCACAGGAAAAGACACAAGACTTTCATATTTTAACGGCTGGGAGCCAAAATCAATCAATGGAGGGCCTGAGAAGTATAGTGTATCTCTTCTTATTCCAAAGGATGATAAAGAAACAATTACGGCAATTGAAAAGGCGATTGATGCTGCAATCGAAGAAGGAATCGGTAAATTTGGGGGAAAGAAACCAAACAAGGCCGCTATTAAATTACCTCTTCGTGATGGAGATATTGAGCGTGATGATGAGGCCTATAAGGGTCATTATTTCATCAACGCAAATAGCGTAACAGCACCTCAAATTGTAGATAAAGCTGTAAAGCCTATTCTTGATAGAAGTGAAGTATATTCAGGTTGTTATGCTCGTGTATCAATCAGCTTTTATGCCTTTAACTCAAATGGAAATAAAGGTATTGCCTGCGGACTTGGAAATATTCAAAAGATTAGAGATGGTGAGCCACTTGGTGGAAGAAGTAATGCTGCTGATGATTTCACAAGCCTTGAAGAGGATGACTTCTTAGCCTAGGAGGTCATTATGACATTAATTGATTGGTTTATCGCTATTTTTATCGGCACATGGCTCTTGGATTTTGTCGTAAAAACTATGGTTAGCCTATATTTAGATATCAGAGGAAAGATAAATAGAAAGTAGTAAGGTGGGTGGCACTAATCTGCCACCCTTATTTTTTATTGGAGGTGATGAAGATGGAAACTATCAGTATAGACATTGAAACCTATAGCAGCGTAGACCTTAAAAAATGTGGTGTATATAAATATGCCGAATCCGATGATTTTGAAATTCTTTTATTTGCTTACAGCATTGATGGGAGTGAAGTTAAAGTCATAGATTTAGCAAAAGGAGAGGAAATCCCTGCTGAAATATTGGACGCACTCACTGATGAGAAAATAAGCAAATGGGCATTTAATGCACAGTTTGAGAGGGTTTGTCTATCAAGGTTTTTAAGGGATAAAGGTATCAGTCTAGATCCTTTTTATGATAATCATGAACTTAGTACATCAAAGACTATGTTTTTAAATCCGACTTTTTGGAAATGTACCATGATTTGGTCAGCAACACTGGGATTGCCATTATCTCTTGAAGGAGTGGGTGCTGTGCTTGGACTAGACAAGCAGAAATTAAGTGAAGGGAAAAACCTAATCAAGTATTTCTGTGTGCCTTGTACTCCAACAAAGGTTAATGGTGGCAGAACTAGAAATAAGCATTTTCATGATGAAGAAAAATGGGAACAATTCAAAGCATATAACAAGCGTGATGTGGAAGTGGAGATGGGAATTCAAGAGAAATTATCGAGATTTCCCGTGTCAAGAGACACTTGGGATGAGTTTTATTTAGACCAGGAAATCAACGATAGAGGCATTGCTATTGATCCTGTACTTGTTGATTCGGCAATCAAATTAGATGCTGGTGTAAAGGCTAGTCTTATGCAACAACTATCAGAGATTACCGGACTTGAGAATCCCAACTCAGTTCTTCAGATGAGAACTTGGCTATCGGAGCATGGACTTGAAATGGAGTCTCTAGGCAAAAAGGAAGTAGCAAAAGAAATAAAGACGGCAACAAAAGAACTGGTAGAAGTCCTTACTTTAAGACAGCAGTTATCAAAGTCTTCTGTTAAGAAGTATACAGCAATGAAAAATGCTGCCTGCACAGATAATAGGGAAAGAGGAATGTTTAGATATTATGGTGCAAATAGAACTGGAAGATTTGCAGGAAGACTTGTTCAGTTACAAAACCTACCACAAAACCATCTGCCGGATTTAGCCGAAGCAAGAGCACTTGTAAAATCAGGAAATGTAGATGCTCTTGAAATTTTATATGAAGATATCCCAGATACCTTATCACAGCTTATTAGAACAGCCTTTGTACCAAAGAACAATAACAAATTCATTGTAGCTGACTTTTCTGCCATTGAAGCGAGAGTCCTTGCATGGCTTGCAGGAGAAAAATGGAGAATGAAGGTCTTTGAAGAAGGTAAAGATATCTATTGTTCATCAGCAAGTCAGATGTTTGGAGTTCCTGTTGAAAAGCATGGTATAAATAGTGAACTTCGCCAAAAGGGTAAAATCGCAGAACTGGCACTTGGCTATGGTGGTTCGGTAGGTGCCTTAAAAGCTATGGGAGCACTTGAAATGGGGCTTACTGAAGAAGAACTTCAGCCACTTGTGGATGCTTGGAGAAACTCAAATCCTATGATTACTAGTCTTTGGTGGGATGTAGATAGAGCAGTCAAAACCTGTATAAAGCAAAGAATAGAAACGAAAACTCATGGCATAAAATTCTCATGGAAAAGTGGATTTTTATTTATTGAACTTCCTTCAGGAAGAAAACTTTCCTATGTAAAACCTAGAATTGGCGAGAATAAATTCGGTGGTGAGTCAGTTACTTATGAAGGTGTCGGTAATGCTAAAAAGTGGGAAAGACTGGAAAGCTATGGCCCTAAATTTGTAGAAAACATTATTCAGGGAACTGCAAGAGATATTTTGCTCTTTGCTATGAAAACATTAAGAAACTGCCAGATAGTAGCTCATGTTCATGATGAAATAATAATAGAGGCTGATAAAAGAATGAGTCTTACTGCAGTATGTGAGCAAATGGGAAGAACACCACCTTGGGCGAAGGGCTTACTTCTTCGTGCCGATGGTTATGAATGCGAATTTTATAAAAAAGATTAATAGAAACGTCAGATTTTGACCTTTCCCAAGGCTACCTAATAGGAGGTAGCCTTTATGAATTTAGAAGAAAAAGAAAAGATAAAGATATCAAGAGAAAAGGGATCTGGATATACAGAAATAGCTAAGCATATGAACATTTCCGTCAACACTATTAAGAGTTTCTGTAGGCGTAATGGGCTAGGTGGTATGAAAAGTAAAGATGAAAATATTTCTGTCTGTGGGTATTGTGGTAAGCCTATAAAACAGATAGTAGGGAGAAAAAAGAAAAGATTTTGTTCTGATAAATGTAGAAATATTTGGTGGAAAACCCATAGCAATTTGATAAAAAAGAAAGCTAACTACGAATGTACCTGTGTTAGCTGCGGTAAGATTTTTATCTCTTATGGAAATAAGAATCGTAAGTATTGTAGCCATAGCTGCTATATCTATGACAGGTTTGGAGGTGAGCAAAATGCAGATAAGTAAAGGTGCTCAAATCTCCAGAGAAACAGAGGCTAGATCTTTCACAGAAGAAAGTATGCAAAAAGACTTTGAATATGAAGTGGCACAAATGCTGACAAAGAGGCTAGTAGATAATGGATTAATTTCAGAAGATGAAGCGGTGCAGATTAGTGAGCTTAATAAGCTCCATTTTGAGCCGTTTTATAAGGAAATACTGGATTAATAACTTGATAAATAGTTTCTTTAGAGTGATATATAGTACTGACCAAAAAGGAGGTGAGACGATGGCAAAGATAATAAAAATAGAGAAAAGACAGCAAAATAACAGAGTTAAGAAAATGCGAGTAGCAGCCTATGCTAGAGTTTCAACAGAAAGTGAAGAACAACTCCTTAGTCTTGAAGTGCAAAAAGAACACTATGAAAATCATATAAAGGCAAATCCTTACTGGGAATACGCAGGGCTATATTTTGATGAAGGTATCAGTGGAACAAAAATAGAAAAAAGGGAGAGCCTGCTGAAATTACTTGATGATTGTGAAAAAGGAAAAATTGATAGGGTTATTACAAAATCTATCAGTAGATTTGCAAGAAATACAGTGGACTGCCTTGAAATGGTAAGAAAACTTACAAGACTTGGAGTAGCCATCTATTTTGAAAAGGAAAATATAGATACTGAGCATATGAGCTCAGAACTTATGCTTTCAATTCTAAGTTCTATTGCAGAAAGCGAATCAAGATCCATTTCGGAAAATAGCAAATGGTCGTTAAAAAGAAGGTTTGAAAATGGGACTTATGTTATTTCCTATCCACCCTACGGCTATGAAAATGTTGATGGAAAGATGGTTGTTGTTCCAAGTGAAGCTGAGATTGTGAAGGAAATTTTTAGAATGGCAATATCAGGATTGGGATCATATCTAATAGCGAATGAACTAAACAAAAGCGGCATAGCTACAAAGAAAAACAGCAAATGGCACTCTTCAACAGTTCAAGCTATTTTAAAGAATGAAAAATATACAGGAGATGTTATCTTTCAAAAAACCTATACAGACAAGAATTTTAACAGACATCAAAATCGTGGAGAAAAGGTCAGATATATGATGAAAAATCACCACGAACCTATTATTAGCCATGAGGATTTTGAACTGGTAAAAACTGTAGTAGATCAGAGAAGAAAAGAAAAAAATATAGATGGTTCAGATAACAAATATCAAAAAAGATACGCTCTTTCCGGAAAGGTATATTGCGGAGAATGTGGTTCAAAAGTAAAAAGGTGCATGAGATATGCACAAAGTGGAGACTATGCTGCTTGGACCTGCGTTAGGCATATTGAAGATAAGAAAAGCTGCAACATGAAGTATATAAGAGAAGAACATATCAAAGCAGCATATGTTCAAATGATGAATAAGCTTATAGCAGGCAAAAATACTATGCTGAAGCCTTTTGTAGACACTTTGCGAGGTGGCAATAACAAGGATCGGCTAAGGCATATTTTAGAACTTGATAAAAAAATAGAAAAGCTGAATGAACAAGCTCAGGTACTAACAAAACTATTAAGTAGTGGTTATATAGAGCTAGATGTATTTTACGCAGAAAACAATAATATTTCCTTGGAGCTTGATGAACTTGAAAAGGAAAAAGCAAGTCTTTCATCAATCGTTAGTGGAGATCTAAATCATCTAAATGAAGCTCAAAAACTACTAAGATTTATAAACAAAAGTGATTGTATCAAAGATTTTATTGATGATACTTTTTCGGAATTTGTTGAGAAGATCACGATAGAAGATAGACTTAAATTCACCTTTCATCTGAAGTGTGGCTTAAATTTAACAGAGGAGGTGATAGTAAAGTGACACACATACCATATGGATACCGAGTAGAGAATGCAAAAGGTGTTATCTATATACCAGAGGCTGAGAAGGTGATTGCTCTATATAAAAAATATCTTGAATGTAAATCAATGAGGGCATCAGCAAAAGCTGTAGGAATAGATAAAACACATAGTTCCATTGGAAAGATATTAAGAAATACGGTATATCTTGGAACAGAATTTTATCCAGAATTGATAGATGAAGATCTATTTAATAAGGTTCAAGAAGCTAGAAAAAATAATACGATTCAAAGGAACAGAATCAAAGAAATTAGTCCTTCAGAAGCGTTTGTGCCTGTTACGGAATTTAAGTGCTGCAGAGCAGAATTGAAATTTGATGATCCATATAAGCAGGCAGAATATGTATATAGTTTGATTAGGGAGGGATAGAGTTGAATGAGAATGTAATGCTTATTCCCGCTAGGAAAAGACCGGGAAATTCGATAAGTAATCAAAAAGAAAAACCTAAGTTAAAGGTAGTAGCTTATTGTAGAGTTAGTACTGATAGCGAGGAGCAATCTGGAAGTTATGAAATGCAGGTGAAGCACTATACAGACTATATTTCTAGAAATAGTGATTGGGAATTTGCGGGAATTTATGCGGATGATGGCATATCCGGCACAAATACCAAAAAACGTGAAGGCTTTAATGAGATGATTAATGACTGCATGGCCGGTAAGGTGGATATGGTTATAACTAAATCCATCAGTAGATTTGCAAGAAATACCATTGACTGCCTGAAGTATGTAAGGCAGCTAAAAGACAGCAACATACCTATCATATTTGAGAAAGAAAATATAAATACTATGGAAGCAAGCGGTGAACTTCTTCTTACCATTATGGCATCACTTGCTCAGCAAGAATCAGCTTCATTATCTCAGAATGTTAAGATGGGTCTACAGTTTAGGTATCAAGAGGGAAAAGTACAGATTAACACAAACTGGTTTTTAGGCTATACCAAAGATGCAGATGGCAATCTGATTATCGATGAGGAAGAGGCTAAGGTTGTAAAAAGAATCTATCGTGAGTATCTAACTGGATCAAGTCTAAGAGAAATTGCGACAGGACTCCAGAGGGATAAAATAAAAAATGGAGCAGGGCATCTTAAGTGGCATGTTTCTAACATAAAAGGAATTCTGGAGAATGAAAAGTATATAGGTGACGCACTACTGCAAAAGACAATTACAACAGATTTTATCAATAAAGTTCGTATAAAAAATGATGGAACAGAGCCTCAATATTATGTAAAAGATAACCATGAAGCCATTATTCCAAGAGATATATTCATACAGGTGCAGGAAGAAATGCTAAGGCGCGCTAATATGTTTAGTGGAGAAGGGAAAAAGAAAAAGCGAGTCTATTCAAGTAAATATGCGCTTTCTAGTCTTTGTATTTGCTCGAAATGTGGAGATATTTATAGGCGAGTTGCTTGGAATAATCGTGGAGAGCGTTTGGTGGTATGGCGTTGCTGCACAAGGGTTGAGCATGGGCCAAAAAGCTGTGATGCAGCTACTATACCAGAGGAAGAACTACAAAAAGCAGTTGTTAAAGCCATGAATGAGGTTTTGAAAACCTCTGATGATACTGAAAAAATTCTAATAAAGAATATTGAAAAAGTAGTTGCTGGAAGTAACGATGAAGAAATAGAAGCCATCAATAGAGTAATTGAGGTAAAACAGCAGGAACTCCTTGCACAGGTAAGAGCTAAGAAAGACTATACTGATATTGCTAATGAAGTTGATACCCTAAAGGGTGAAAAACATAAGATGCTTGTTCAAAAGGCTCTTGATGAAGATGCCAAAAGACGCATCAAGGATATGAAAGAGTTTCTCAAAAGTCAGAGCAGAGAG
>OKCD01000171.1_pt1 | contig 17436 bp, 10 predicted proteins | sample 1611611 | NCBI WGS metagenome assembly OKCD01 (sample SAMN04436756, study PRJEB24849) | human gut metagenome | biome: human gut; feature: NICU; material: stool | host: Homo sapiens | place: USA: Saint Louis, MO | collected 2011-02-15 | reverse complement strand
ATGGGCGGCAATGTCCGCGTTGGCTTTGAGGACAACATCTACCTGGGCAAGGGCCACAAGGCCGCCTCCAACGGTGAGCTGGTGGCCAAGGTGGTACGCCTCTCCAAGGAGCTGGGCCGCGAGATCGCCAACCCCGGCGAGGCCCGCAGGATCCTGTCCCTGGCCTAAACGGCGAATGTCTGCGGCCTATCCGCTGAAAGATAGAACCATCTGCAATGAACAGGAAGGAGAGAACTATGAAACGGAAAAAAATTTTAGCGCTTACTCTCGCGGCAGCCATGAGCCTGGCTCTTTTCTCCGGCTGTAGCCGCCCCAGTGCCAGCAGTGGCGGTAATGATAACCCCTCTGCCAACAACACTGGCAGCACTAGTTCTGAGGAACCCATTGTGATCAAAATTGGCCATACCGACTCTGATACGCGTTCCACTCACAAGTGGAGCGTTTGGCTGGGCGAGTGGCTGGAAGATCAGGCGCCCGGCCGTTTCAAAGTGGAGGTTTACCCCAATGGCCAGTTGGGCGACTCCCCCGACATGGTGGCCGGTGTAAAGCTGGGCACTCTCACCATGGAGTTCGACCTATCCTCCGTGGTAAGTTCCGTGTCCGGACCCGCGACTAGCGCGGTAGACCTACCCTACCTGTACCCCACCTATGAGGACTGGGTGCAGGGCACCTTTGAAAATGGCGGTCTGGAGCTGTTTAACGAGACCTTGGCACCCTCCGGCTATTACTGCGTTGGCATGTTCTATAATGGAATGCGTCAGGTGATCAGCCGCACCAGTACCTACCACAATTCCGAGGATCTGCATGGCCAGAAGATCCGCGTGGCGCAGAACGATCTGGACATCAAGACCTGGGACGCTATGGGCGGCAGTCCTACCCCCATTTCCTGGAACGAAGTGCTGACCTCCCTCTCCACAGGCACCATCGAGGCACTTGACCACTCCTTGGGTGTGTTCAATGACTTCAACATCCATGAGATCGCGCCCTACATCACCATCACCAACCACGCAAGCTCCCCCTTCCCCATTGTGTGCTCCCTGGAATGGATCGAGTCCCTGGATCCTGAGGACCGGGCGCTGATCGAGGAGGGCGTGGCCTTGGCCTGCGAGCAGCAGCGCGAGGAGGAGCGCGCCAACGAAATGGAGTATATTGAGCGCTTCAAGGAGGAAGGCGCCACTGTGGAGGAGCTCACCGATGAAGAGGTCGCTGCTTTCAAGGAGGCCGTGCAGCCTGTGTATGACGATCTGCGTGCGCAGATCGGCGACGATCTGATGGACCGCTGGCTAGCCACCGTTCCCCAGAGCTGACCCTAGAGGAAACTATATATAGGCCCGCCTAAGCCATCGGTACGGCCTGGTTGGGAACCTATAATATGCTGTAGAGAGAGGGGGGAAAAGGTGTATTTCAGTGATACATCTAATTTGTCTATGAATTCAGCAAAAAAACAGATTTTTTCAATCCTAAATCACATTGAAGAAGTCATCATCGTCTCCATGTTTGCCTTGATGGTCATCATCATTTTCGTCCAGGTCATCATGCGGAAGGCCGGCAATTCTCTGTCCTGGTCGGAAGAGCTGGGGAAATTCCTGTTCGTATGGATCTCCTGGATGGGCATCAGTCTAGGTCAGCGGGAAGGCGAGCATATTAAAATCACTATGCTCACGGATCGGCTGCCTTTCCGCTTGGCCCAGATCGTCAACATCATTTCCGATATCGTCGTGATTATCATCTGCGCCGTCATCTTCTACTATGGCGTGGAACTGGTGGTCGCTCAGGGCAATGTGCCCTATGCTGGCATCAAGATCAGCACCTCCTGGGGCTACTTGGCGGTGGTGCTGGGCTGCGGACTGATGATTCTCCGCACACTGGTGAGCATCAAACGCTCTGCCCTCACCCTCATCAATGGCGAATTACCCGCTGACACCAAGGCCCGGGAAGGGGGGGATTAAGCATGGATGCAGTCATTGTCCTGTTGATTTTGCTGTTTGTCCTGCTGGCGATCGGTGTGCCTGTGGGGTTCGCCATTGGCGGCGCAACCATGATCTCCATGTTTTTCTTCTCGGATCTGAACATGGTGGTCAACGCTCAATACTGCTATTCAGGTATTTTCTCGTTTACGGTCATGGCCATCCCCTATTTCATGCTGGCCGGCACCATCATGTCCACTGGCGGTATCGCCCGGCGGATCGTGGACTTTGCCTCTGCGCTGATCGATTTTGTGACCGGCGCCCTGGGGTGCGTTTCCATGCTGGCCTGCATGTTCTTCGGCGCCCTTACCGGCTCCGGCATGGCCACCACCTCTGCCATCGGCGGCATGATGATCCCCGAAATGAAGCGCAAGGGTTATGATTCCTCCTACGCCGCCACTCTGGTCTGCTTCGGCGGTATCGTGGGGCCCATCATTCCGCCCTCCCTGTCCTTTGTGCTCTACGGAGCTTCAACCAAAACCTCCGTGCCTGATCTCTTCAAGGCCGGTATCATCCCCGGCGTTATGATCGGCCTGGTATTTTTGATGGTAAACATCATCATCTGCAAGCGCACTGGCACCGAGGTCCACAAACCCGAGCCTGGGCTCTGCTCTCTCCCTTTATTATCCTAGGTGGCATCTACTCTGGCTTCTTCACTCCCACTGAGGCCGCCGCTGTCTCCGTTGTGTACTCCATCATCGTGTCCCTGTTCGTGTACCACGACATGACTTGGAAGGACCTGTATAAAACTTTTGTGTCCGCCGCTGTCCTCAACGGCGTTACTTCCTTCCTGCTGGGCACCTCCACAGTGTTCTCCACCTTCATGACCTTCGAACAGGTCCCCCAGATGATCACCAACTTTATGGCCAATCTGTCCGACAGCCCTGTAGTGTTGTTGCTGGTCATCAATGTGTTTCTGCTGATCGTGGGCTGTTTTCTGGATACCGTGCCCGCCATCATCATCATCGCGCCTATGCTGCTGCCTACCATCCAGGCGTTCAACATCAATCCCATACACTTCGGTGTTGTCATGTCGGTAAACCTAGCTGTTGGTCTGTGTACGCCTCCTTATGGCTGCAACCTCTTCGTGGGTGCGGCCGTAGCCAAAATCAAGATGGAGAGCATGCTCAAATGGGTCGTACCATTTTTCCTGGTCTCCTGTGTATTGCTGTTGATTTTGTCCTTTGTTCCAGCGCTATCTCTTGCATTTGTCTAGCTTTCCCCCTCCTGACATGCGAATCCGATAGAGAGGAACGGGCCTCCGCTTTTGCGGAGGCCCGTCCCTCTTCGGGTATGTTCTTCGATTTAAGTATATTTAGATAATAATCTTTTAGTTAACTCATTAAATTCCGCTATTTATTCAAAATCTTAACATTGTCTATATGCACAGTTGTACCGCCTAGGCTGGAGCAGTAGAACCCCATGTCCAGATAGCCTGTTGTAACGGTGATATCCGTCTCAACCAGCCTCCACCCGGTTCCTGCATAAGGCATATCAACATAGATGCTGTCGCCTCCATAACCAGTGACCTCCATGCGTCCAATGTCTGGAGCCGTATTGGAAACCTTTATCCAGGCTTGAACGGTATAGGTTCCATTCGGAAGATTGATTCCCTGGTGGATGCTCTGCTGGTATGCGCTGCTGCTGTAGAAGTAAACCCGCTTATCCCCGGCATATGGGGACTCTGGCGGATTTGTGCCAGATCCGGAGTCTACTCCATAGGCCACTGCCTGACCATCAGGGTGCCACTCTGTCCAGGCGCTGCTCTGTGAGGTGTCCCGCTCGAATCCGCCATTGTCCACCAAGGGGACCGAAATTGTGGCGTCGGGCTCTGTCTTCACTGACAGCTTGTCCAGATTTACATTGCCGGAGTTGCTGCTGTCGTAACGCAGCGCAACGACATTCCGGCCTTCATCAAGCTCCAGCGTCTGGGTAAGCTCCTGCCACTCGTTCCAGTTTCCGCCGATACTTCCAAAAGAGATTGTCTCTATATAGGAACCGTTGACATACAGATTCAGGTCTTTCGTGGCCTGGGTGCCATTGCAGTAACGGATAGAGGCCTCATAGCTTCCGTCCTTCGGAACCGTAATCTCAAACTCAGCGCCCGCACCGGCGGAAGTCATCCCGTCAACAAAGCCGCTTCCGCTGTAATTCCAGTGATCCTGATTTGTGCCGGCGGTGCCGTAGAGCGCGGCGTTCTCGGCCTCTGCGGTGATCACTTCCGGATAGAACGGCACGGTGCAAGAATCCAAGTTGACATAGCCGGTGTCTCCGCTGGCATCCTCATGCTTAAGAGTGATGATGTTGTTTCCTGCCGCCAGCGGAAGCTGCATCAGGCAATCCGCCCAGGTGTCCCAGTGTCCGGTGGAGGGCATTATGGTTTTGCCGATATAAGCCCCATTGACATAGACCGACAGAGACCGCTCTGCTGCATCGCCATTGGCGTACCGGAAGGTGACGTCATAATCACCCGCATTGGCCACCTTAGCATAGAAGGTAACGCCGGCGCCAGCGGCTTCCAGCTTGTCGACAAACCCCGCTCCGGAGTAGCCGGAGTGATTCTGGTTCACAGAGGCCTGCGTGTCTGTAGAAGCGCCAAAAAGGGAAGCATACTCCGCTTCGTAGGTCTGGCCATCCGCATCGACGGGGCTGCTGCCTTCGAGCGTGTAAGTGCTGTTGCTGTCAGAAGCGGCATAGGCCTTGATATAGGTTACATCCCCATACACATCCTTGCCCACTGTCCAGCCTTCTCCAGGCGCCGCTAACAGCGCATTATAGTCATCATAATAGGGCAGGCTCCCGTTGCTGGTAACCTCGGTAGCCGCCTGGCCATGGACGGCCAAGTAATAGTAGTCCAATCCGGAGTTGTGGCTTCCATCGACTGCACCGATCTTCACTTCGGTATTTCCGGTACCTTGCGCGGAGATTTCCTGTGTGAAATACACGCCGTCCTCATAGTCATAGGTTTCTCCATCGTCATCATAATAGCGGAAGCTGGTCTCCCGGCCGCTCGGGAAGATGTCTACCGTCACATGATCCACAGTTTCCTGTCCGACATAGTCCTGCACGTCCTGCTTCGGAATAATGGCGCCTTCTTTGATAAACATCGGAATGTCGGTCCAAGACTCGCTATTGAGGCTGTAGGGAATATACTGGCCGCCCTCATAAACAGTGCCGCGATTATAGTCAATCCAGGTGCCTTCCGGCAGATAGATCCACTTCACGGATTGACCACGTTCTGTGATAGGGGCAACGAGCAGCCACTCTCCAAACATCCAGGCATCGGAGTAGTCAGCCACGTTTTCGTCGTCGGGATAGTCGAACAGCAGGGGATACACCAGCCCCAAACCGGAGTCATAGGCCTCCCGCTCATAAGAATACATGTACGGGATCAGGGAATACCGCTGCTGAATGGCGGACTTGGTCACTTCTTCCGCCGTTGTACCAAAGTACCAAGGCTGGCGCTGTTGATGATTTGTTCCATGGACGCGGAAAACCGGACTCATAGAAGCGAATTGCAGCCATCTGGTGTAGAGCTCCGGACTGGGGTTTTCAATGTTCCCGGCGTTCTGGTTGAAGCCGCCGCCATCGCTGCCCCACTTGGGCTGCCCGTTATTGATGGTGGACAGCATCGCAGCCTTTTGCTCATTTAGTCCAGCCGCCCAAGATACCCGTTCTCCTTTGTAGAATTGGGTTGCCACGTCACCGGACCAGATGCTGGTGGCGTACCTCTGCGTACCGGGATAGTAATTGCGTGCAGTCTGCCAGACACGGACGCTGTCATCGGTATATTCCCGCTGCCCTTCATACATGGCCTGAGAAATAAAGGCGGTGGTAAAGTTGCCAAACCAGTAATCTGCACCATTTGAGGAGACCTTGTCCGTCTCATCGTTCCACCATCCAACGATGCCCCGATCGAAAGCATCCTGGGAGTGGAGCCACCACCAGTTCCGTTCCGCTGCTTTGTAGGGATCAATGCTGCGCACAGTCACAGGCAGGAAGTAGTCTGTGTATTCATAGTGGCCCGGATAGAAGTAGTCTCCGGCCTCTGCGTCCACACCTTGTTCAGTCGGTGTTCCGTCAGAGAGCTTGGTCACCACACGGGGCTTGGTGATGCCAATCATCTTAATACCCTTGGATTCCATATCCTCCCTTAGCTGCGTGGAGGCCGCAGAGGGGAAGTTATCCGTATTCCAGGTGAATTCCCCGTAATTATCATCGCCATAACGTTTCCAGTCGTAATCAAAAGCATAGCCATCAATCGGAATATTCTTGGCCCGGTACAGCTCTACCATTTCATAGAACTCGTCTTCGTCGATATCCCACTCAAAGTTGGAGAATCCCAAAGACCACTTTGGCATCATGGGAGATGTCCCTGTGATTTTGGAGAAGCCGGCCATAATCTCCTTCGGCTCTCCCAGCATGATGAAATATTCTACGTCTTCTTTCTCGTAGCGGCGGCCCTCCGCCGGCGTTCCCCCATAATAGAATTCCATCTTGCGGTCGGTGGAGTTTGTATAGGGATAGCCGCCGTCAGAGTCCACCAGAATACCATATCCGGCAGTTGACCACATAAATGGGCCGCCGGAATTTCCCTGCTGCCCTGCTGCGGCCGTAGAGCTGTTGTCGTTCCGCAGAAGGTTCCCATTATCGCTGAAGCAGTCAAATCCATGAATACCATACATATTGCTGGATTCAGCGCGTACGAAGCGCACCCCGTCGTGGTAGATGCCTCCGCTCTCTGGTTCCCAGAACAGCGTAGTTCCGTCGGCCTGCATCACCGTCATGCGGCATGGCGTACGGCTGATTTCAATGCGCATGCCGTCTGTCTGGATCACAATGGGATCGCCGGTAATGTCGATTTCCGTTGCCGTAGTGGTATCCCAAGTAAGCTCAGGGTCAATAATCGGGGTGTCTGGGCTGGGTTCCACAGACTCTGGCTGGTAATCTACCCGAAGGATATTGTCTTGGCATACTTCCAACGTAAGCAGATCTGACGCGCTCCCGCCGCTGTCAATCGTCAGTAAAAGCGTATTTCCATCTACTGCGGCGTCCGTCACATTTCCGAGCGCCTCCGATGCGGCCGAAGCAATCGGAAGACCCGCAAACAGGGTACCCAGCATAGCGACCGTCAGCAAGAGGGCAAGCAGCCGTTTTCTTATCGTTCGCATACAGTTCCTCCTTAATAAGACAACAGGGAGGTGCATAGGGAAGCCCCATGCACCTCCCTGTGTTGGTTCAAGTCGTCACTGATTCCGAAGTGAGATACAGTCTAGGTTGATTCCGGCGAAGTTCCCCGCCTGATAGGAAATTGTAATTGTATTTTGCCCCGACACCAATTCGACAGGAACAGATACTGTGTTCCAGCTATCCCAGTCTTGCGTTTTCGGCAGATCGAGCACTATGGACTCTCCGTTTACAAGCAGAGTCCGCTGGGCCGCCTCAGTCCCTGCAGAGTAGCGGACGTCCAGCAGAGCGGTGTCGCCGTCAGAGTTCACAGTAAATGTGACCGCACAGCCTTCAGAGGCAAACTGGTCCACAAACCCCTCACCATAATAGCCTTCGTGATCTGTGTTTACGGCTACATTGGCCTGCTCCGCATGTTCCGCTTCATAGGGAGCCTGATAGATCCCCTCAATCTCAATTTCAGAAGCGTCACCGGCGGCGGTCTTGATATAGACCAGCTTCTCGCTGCTGCTGTAGTAATAGGCCGTCTGAGCAGCTTGGAATTCATCCAAAGTAGCAGCACGCTGGATGGCCTGCCCGTTGACCGTGACACCAGTCGGCTCCGTGCCGAACACTTGCGTAGTGACCGGAATAGCGGCAGCGGGGATAGAGACGGATACCGAGCTGTTCTTAAAGTCCTCGCTGGCGCTTACGGTCATCGTGGACCGGTCGCTGTGGACAAGTGTATAGCTACTATCACCCTTCGGGTATACCCGGAAAGTCAGATTCGTGTAGTTGTCCACATCGTTGCCGATGGAGCCGCCCAATTCATAATCTTCGTTGAGATTCATGGGAATAATGCTCCCATTGCGAACGTAGACAGGGATAGAATCTACATCGCAGTAGTAATTCTTTGTGCCGCCTCCGGCGGTGAGAGCGTTGTGGAAGAAATCAATCCACTCGCCTTCGGGCAGATAGATTTCCTTTACGGTCTGCCCCTCTTCGAGGACAGGTGCCACAAGAAGCGACCGGCCAAACATATACTGCTCTTCTAAGTCGTAGGCTTCCGGATCCTCCGGGAAGTCGATCATCATGGCACGCATCAGCGGGGTGCCATCCTCTGTGCACTGCTGTGCCTCACTATAAATATAGGGCAGAATGTTCATTCTGGTATTCACATAATACCGGAACGTGGGGATGATGGTATCATCTCCGGTGCGCTCCTGCACATTCCAGGGACTGCGTTCCTCGCTGGGGCTGGGATTTGCCTTCTCGCTATGGAACTGCATGATAGGCGCAAACGCCGCTGCCTGGGTGCTGCGCTTGTACAGCTCTGCGGTTGGGAAATCGCCGGTGAATCCAGCCAGATCCCATCCCCAGAATGGGATGCCAGAGATACCAGCACTTAAACCGGCGCTGATCGAATCTTGAAGCGCATCAAAGGTGGAAGACTGATCGCCAGCCCAGAATACGCCGGTGGACTGGACGCCTGCGGTGCCGGCGCGGCTGAAGGTCATACCGGTACCGGTGTTTTCCTCTGTAAAGTCGTAATACGCTTCGATATAGGCATTCGGATACTCATTGCGCATTTCCAGGCCATCGCTTCCGTCGTAGAAGGAGGTATTGCGGCCCCAGACCATTTCACCGCCATCGGTCTTGAAGCCATCAATTCCAATATCATCGAACAGGTAAGCACGCTTAGACATCCACCAGTCCACCGCGTCCGGATTGGTGAAGTCCAAAAGCAGGCTATTGCCGAACCACCCGGAGGATGGGATACGGTATTGGCCTCCCTCGCCGTCTCCGACGGCGTAGCCTTGCTCAATCATGTATGCCTCGTCATTGTCCTTCTGCTCCCAGGCATAATCGGTGTATTTGAGCACAGGAATCTGCCACAGCAGCACCTTCATCCCATTGTCATGGATGGTATCCACCATAGAGGCGGGATCAGGCCATTTCTCGCTGTAGGTAAAGTCACTGCCGGAAAACGCCTCTCCGCCCGGCTTCGCCGTATAGGTGCTGTCATTGAAGATATAGAAGGTGTTTTCGTCGCTCCACTGTTCCAAGACCACTACAGAGGCCGGAATGTCATAGGCCTCTGCGTTTTCTACGGCCGAAAGCACCTCGGACTGTCTATCCCACTCATTGGCGGACATCCAAAGCCCAAATGCCCATTTGGGCATATCCTGGGGCTTCCCACTAAGCTCGGAATAGCCGCCAATCACCTCTTCCGGCGTTCCGCTGATAATATAATAATCCAGCACAGGATCATCACCAGAGGTATTCACGGTAAAGGTATACTGGTTCGGATCGCTGTCTGCCATATCGAACTGAGCGTAATAGGTGGAATCAAGATACAAGCCGTATCCCTTGCTGGAATAGAAAAACGGTACGGCCAGATAGCTTCTTTCGCCCTGATTCTGGTACTGGTTATAAACGTAAATATCCACCGTTTCTCCACGCTTTTCAATTCCGTTATAACGCTCCCCAAATCCGTAAAACTTTTCACTGGAAGGCGATTCATACCTGCCACGGAAATTTTTCACGAAGCCGGCGCCATCCGTCAGCCAGGATAGCTCGCTACCAGTGCCTCCGTTCTGTGTCAGAAGTTTGCCGGTATCCAAATCCCGCACTTCCACGCCATAAGGCGACTTTGTAACCGTCACTTCAAGTGCGCTGGTGGAAATAATGATGCTATTGCTGTCCTCTTCAATACTGTAGTCAGCAGCCCCTGCCTCGAAGGCCACATCTCCCAGCGGGGAAAACTGGAAGCGCAGGACATCAGCAGATGGGAAGCTGAGCCCCAGCTTAGGCGTAGAATCCCCTTGGTCAGACGTTACATTCAGAACAACAAGGCCATCTTCCTGTGAACCGAGTTCTACAGACTGCGCCCTTTCCCATTCCACTACGTGGAAAGAGAACGGGCCAATAGACTGCGTGTTCTGCCCATCTTTGTCTGCAAAGACGGTATACTCAATAACATCACCCTTTTCAAAAGGACCAATAGCAGCCTCCCAATAGCTGTTGTTTCCGCTGTTGTACTTCCATTCTGCGCCGATATCCGGTTGGGGCTCCCCATTCTTCGTATAGGTGAGCCACACTGACTGTCCTGCCTCCACCGGCCATGTTGTGCTCTTGATATAAATCATCTCACCGGCGATGGGAGTCAGAGGGTATATCTCGGTGGGTTCATGGTCATAGAGATCATCAATGCCATAGGGATTGTGCCATATTCCGTCCAGGGCGAATGCCGGGGTAACCAAAGAAAAACATAGAAGCAATGCTATACAGACTCGAAAAATCTTTTTCAATGCGCAATCCTCCCTTTTTCTTTCGGTAAAACGGTCTGCTTCAGAGTTCCATCGCTCACCTCCTCTGGGTGCGGCTTGTCCGGGCGGTTCTACAAATCGGCGGAGAGCAATGCCCTTAGTACATCAGGTTCTTCTCGGTCTCAGGGTCAAAGAGGTGGATGAGGTCGGGGCGGAGGGCAAAGTTGATCTCCGTGCCGTAGGGGATGCCGGCCCGGTGCTCGGCGGGCAGGTCGGTGGTGGGGATGCGCAGCACCACGTCGCGGCCCACGGCGTTGACGTGCAGGTACACCTCGCTGCCCATCATCTCGGACACGTCCACCTTGCTGGACACGGTATCGCTGCCAGGGGCAGCGGCAAAGGCGATGTGCTCGGGACGGATGCCCACAGTCACCTTGCGCTCGCCCACGCCCTTCCCGACCAGCAGCTCCTGGGCCTTGTCTCCCAGCACCACGGTGGCCTCGCCCACCTTGAGCTGGTACTTGCCGTCCTTCTTCTCCAGCTCGCCGTCGAAGAAGTTCATCTGGGGCGAGCCGATGAAGCCGGCCACGAACAGGTTGGCGGGCTGGTCGAACACCTCCTGGGGGGTGCCGATCTGCTGGATGAAGCCGTCCTTCATGATGACGATGCGGTCGCCCAGAGTCATGGCCTCGGTCTGGTCGTGGGTGACGTAGATGAAGGTGGTGTTGATGCGCTGGCGCAGCTTGATGATCTCCGCACGCATCTGGTTGCGCAGCTTGGCGTCCAGGTTGGACAGCGGCTCGTCCATCAGGAACACCTGGGGATCACGGACGATGGCGCGGCCGATGGCCACGCGCTGGCGCTGGCCGCCCGACAGCGCCTTGGGCTTGCGGTCCAGGTACTGGGTGATGTCCAGAATCTCGGCCGCCTCCCGCACCTTCTTGTCGATCTCCTCCTTGGGCACCTTGCGCAGCTTCAGGGCGAAGGCCATGTTCTCATATACGGTCATGTGGGGGTACAGGGCGTAGCTCTGGAAGACCATGGCGATGTCCCGGTCCTTCGGCTCCACGTCGTTCATCCGCTTGCCGCCGATGACCAGATCGCCCTCGGAGATATCCTCCAGGCCGGCGATCATCCGCAGCGTGGTGGACTTGCCGCAGCCGGAGGGGCCGACCAGGACGATGAACTCCTTGTCCGCAATCTCCAGGTTGAAGTCGTGAACCGCGGTCACCTTGTTGTCATAGATCTTCTTCACATTCTTCAGGGATACAGTTGCCATGTTCAGGGCCGTAAGGGCAATGCCTCCGCAAATACCCTCTTGCCCGCAGAGAGCGTCACTCTGCGGACGTTACGGCAGGTCTCCACACTGCCGCACCGCCGGCCCGGCGGGCGTTCCTCCTTTTTGACCGCTCCTCCGCCCTATGAAAATGGAGTAGGGTCGGAAGGCTTGAATTTTGGGGCGCACGTTTACCGGCTGACCAGCTCGCCGCGGAAGAAGACGTCCTTGACGTCTAGATTTTGATCCAGAACCACCACATTGGCCCGCTTGCCGGGCTCCAGACTGCCCACCCGGCTGAAGATGCCGATGGCCATAGCCGGGTTGACGGCGGCGGCCCGCACGGCATCCGCCAGGGGGATGCCGAAGGATACAGCGGTCTTCATGCACTTCATCAGGTCGGTGACGGAGCCTGCCAAGGTGCCGTCGCTCAGGGTAGCCCGGTTGCCCTTGACCTGAACGGCCTGACCGCCCAGGGTATAGTCGCCGTCAGGCATGCCGGCGGCCCGCATAGTATCGGAAATCAGGATGACCCGCTTGGAGCCGAACATCTTGAACACGGCCCGCACCACCGAGGGGTGGATGTGCACGCCGTCACAGATGAGCTCCACATTGCACAGGGGGGTGTCCAGGGCGGCTCCCACCACGCCGGGGGCCCGGTGGCTGAAGGCCGGCATGGCGTTGAATAGATGGGTCACCTGCCGGGCCCCCAGACGGAAAGCCTCCATAGAGGTGTCATAGTCCGCCGTGGTATGGGCGATGGACACGGTGACTTCTCCCTCCACCGCCTCAATAAACTCCATGGCCCCCGGCTCCTCCGGGGCAATGGAAACGAGCTTGACCAGTCCCTGGGAGGCGGCCATCAGGCGGCGGAACATAGCCACGTCGGGGGCGTGGAGCCACGCGCCGTTCTGTGCGCCCTTTTTGGCCATGGAGAGGAAGGGTCCCTCCAGATTGATGCCGCAGAGGGCGGCGCCGGGCTTATCGGCGGCCCGATGGGCGGCGGCCACCTGACAGATCTTGGTGAGCTGCTCCTCCGTCAGGGTCATACCGGCAGGGCAGATCTGGGTGACCCCCCGGGAGAGCTCATATTGTGCCATAATCTCCAGGCCCTCTGGTTCGGCGTCGGAGAAGTCCCGGCCCATGCAGCCGTGGAAGTGCACGTCGGTGAGACCGGGGATCACATAGCAGCCGGAGGCGTCATAGGTCTTTCCGTCCGCGCTGGAGCCGGAGAGCAGGCGGCCGTCAAAGCAGATGTCCCGCTGGACAAAGCCCTCCTGCAGGTCGAACACTTGAGCGCCGGTTATCCGCATACGGTCACACCTGCTTCCACCAGCTTGTGAAGGGCGGCCTTGTCGCCCACCAGAGTTACGTCAGGATGGAGCTGGAGCACAGAGGCGGGAACCTCCTTGGTCACGGGGCCCGTAAACGCCTTGCAGACAATGTCCGCCTTTTCCTCGCCGCTGACCACCATCAGGATGCGGCGGGCGTTCATGATGTTCTTGATACCCATGCTCAGGGCGTGGCGGGGCACCTCATCACGGCTCTCAAAGAAACGCTTGTTGGCCTCAATGGTACTCTCGGTCAGATCCACCACGTGGGTCTCCAGGCCGAAGTCGTCGCCGGGCTCGTTGAAGGCGATGTGGCCGTTATGGCCCATGCCCAGCAACTGGAGGTCAATGCCACCCAGCTCCGCAATGAGTTTATTATAGGCCGCACACTCGGCATTGGGGTCCTTGGCCAGGCCGTTGAGCACGTGGGTGTTCTCCGGATGGATGTCAATATGGTCGAAGAGATTGTCCTGCATGAAATAGCGGTAGCTCTGCTCATGGTGGGGGGACAGCCCGAGGTACTCGTCCAGGTTGACGGAGCGGGTCTCCGCGAAGGACAAGTCGCCCTTCTTATACCACTCCACAAGCTGCTGATAGAGCCCTACGGGGGTACCGCCGGTGGCCAGACCCAGCACGCAGTTGGGCTTGTAGATCACCTGCGCAGAGATAATGTTGGCCGCCCGGCGGCTCATGGCCTTGTAGTTTTCGGCTTGATAAATGCGCATTGCAACCATCTCCTATCTTTACAGAGTGGGACGGGCGCAGCCTACGCCCGCCCCTGGGCGTTCCAATGGATCAGCAGAACTTAGCCACGGCGGCGGCGATCATAGCGTGGGCCTCGTCCACTACAGCCGCATCGCTGTCGATCAGGGCGGGCATGGGCTTGCGGACCGAGCCGCAGGGCACGCCGTCCTTGGCCAAAATTGCTTTCTGTACGGCGTACAGGTTGCCGTGGGCGGAGCACATCTTGTAGATGATGTGGTCAATCTCATTCTGGATCTGGCGGGCCGCCTCCATCTCACCCTTCTGGAAGTGCTCATACACCTTCAGGAAGAGCTCGGGCATAACGGCATAGGTACCTCCGATGCCGGCGCAGGCGCCCATGGCCAGACCGGAGATGAACTGCTCATCGGGCCCGTTAAAAACGAGCAGATCCTCGTCATGCCACATCTGGATATCCTGAGTTGGCATGGAGGAGTTCTTCACGCCGATCACACGGGGGTTTTTCTTCATCTCCCGCAGCAGAGAGGTGGTCAGGGCCACCCCCGCCAGTTGGGGGATGTTGTAGATGACAAAGTCGGTGTTGGGGGCGGCGGCGGAGATATCATTCCAGTACTGGGCGATGCCGTACTCGGGCAGGTGAAAGTAGATGGGAGGAATGGAGGCGATGGCGTCCACCCCCAGGCTCTCCGCGTGGGCGGCCAGCACCTGGCTGTCGGCGGTGTTGTTGCATGCCACGTGGGCGATGACAACCACCTTGCCCTTGGCCTCGGCCATCACGTTCTCCAGCACCACCTTGCGCTCCTCCACGCCCTGATAGATACACTCGCCGGAGGAACCGCCCACATACAGGCCGTTTACGCCCTTGCCAATCAGGTGGCGGGTCAGGCCCCGCACCCGCTCCGGTGAGATATTCCCTTCCTCGTCATAGCAGGCGTAAAACGCGGGGATAACACCGTGGTATTTCTTCAAATCGCTCATGATAGTATCCTTCTCTCTTCTCAATCAGAATCTCATTTTATAGAGGCTCCGTTCTTTTGGCGGCACATTTGTAGCGCAGGCTCCGCTGGCTGTGCCAGCGGAGGGGCAGCACGAGCGGCGCGTCAGCCCTTGACTGCTCCCATGGCTATTCCCTGGGTAAAGTACTTCTGGAACGCGATGAACACCACAATAATGGGGATGGATGCCAAGGCCGCCCCGGCCATGATGAGGCCGAAGTCGGAGGACATCTCGCCCTGCATGTTAGCGATAGCCAGGGGCAGGGTCCACTTCTCCTCACTGGTCAGCATAACCAACTGAAGAAAATAGTCGTTCCAAGTATTGACAAAGGTAAAAATGGCCAGAGCTCCGATGCCGGGCTTGATCATGGGGAACACCACGCTGAAGAAGGTCTTCAGCTCCCCGGCGCCGTCCACCCGGGCAGCCTCCAGAATTTCATTAGGGATCGTCTCAGAGAACTGCTTCATCAGGAAGACACCGAAGGGCCAGCCCACCGTGGGCAGGATGACCGCCCACAAGGTGTCACTCATGTGCAGCAGCTTCATCTCCTGAGCCAGAGGGATAACAATGACCTGTTTGGGCAGAGCCATGGCGCAGATGATGATGGTAAACAGGATGGTCCGGCCGTAGAACCGCTTTTTGCCCAGCGCATAACCAGCCAGGGCGGCGGTGATGCAGGTCAGGATCATTGCCATAGCAGAAATAAACACGATATTGAACAGCCACAGGAAGGCCGGCTTTGCAAACAGCTTATCATAGTTTCCCATCGTGGGATTCATCGGAAACCAGACGGGCACCTTGGCGTTAATATCGATAGCACTCTTGAAGGAGCCGGTGACAATCCAGTACAGCGGGAACAGGAAGAAGATGGCCAACATGATCAGAATCACTACGGCAAACACCTTATAGGCTGTGGAGGTGCCACTCAGGTCGGTCTTTTTCACTTTGACCGGGGTCGTATTTGCACTCATTTTCTCACTCCCTCCTCAGTCTGTCTTCGCCACTTTGAACTGGATGGCGGAGAAAATGGCGATGATGACGGCCAAGACGACACCGATCGCGCAGGCGTAGCCCAAGTCGTACAGCCGGTAGGCGGTGTCATAGACCTGGTACATAATGGTCATGGTGGAGTTCAGCGGCCCACCCTTGGTCAGCAACTGGATCAGCGCAAAGCACTGGAAGGAGTTGATAGTCGTGATAACCAGCACGTAGAGGGTAGTGGGCATGATCTGAGGCCACTTGATCTTCCAGAAAACCTGGAGCTTGGTGGCGCCGTCCACCTGGGCGGCTTCAATGAGGGACTGATCCACGTTGCCCAGAGCCGCCACGTACAACACGATGGGCTGGCCGATAGAGGTGGTAAACAGAATCAGGATTATAAACCAGATAGCGGTTTTAGGGTTGCCCAGCCAGTCAAAGCCAGTCGTGCCCGCCACCTGGTTAAGGATGCCATTGTAGGGGTTCAGAATCCACTTCCACACCACCGTGATGGCCACCGATCCGGTGACCACCGGCAGGTAAAACACACAGCGGAAGAAGGAGCGGGAAATAGAGTGCATCTTATAGATGGCGGAACTCACCCACAGGGAGAAAGCGGTGACACAAGGCACCGCCACCACCACGATGAGCAGAGTATTCAGGAACCCCCGGTGGAACACGGGATCCTGGAAGAGCTTGATATAGTTCTCTAGCCCTGCGAACCCCTTGACGCCGCCCAACCCATACTCGGTAAAACTGTAAAACAGGCAGATGAACATGGGTACGACCACGAAGGTAACGAAGAAGATCAGGCTGGGCAGCAGGAACAGATAGGCGGAGATGGTCTCTCTCCGTACCAGGGCGCGGCTCATGCCGGAGAATTGGGACTTTTTTTGGGGCTTCCGTCCGGCCTGGGCCGCCACGGTATTTTGCGTCATGAATGTCTCCCCTCTTTCAAGTGGTATTTGCCTTTTCCTTCACCACTCCGGTGAAAGGAAGCTGTGCCCGCCCCCTCTCAGCAGGGAGCGGGCACAGATATGCGCATTCAGGTTCCTTCGGTCAGGTTCAGCCGATATTGGCATTAGCCTGCGCCGCATACTTATCGGCCGCGGTCTGCACATCGGCACCGGTGGTCATGATCTCGGTCAACATGGGCCACCAGTAACCGCGCTGCTCGGTCCAGCCGCCAGTCAGGTTGTAATAGCGGCCCAGGTAGTCGCTCATCAGGGCGAAGGGGGCACGGGTCTCGGCGTCAGCGTCGCCGGTGTAGACATCGCCCCAGTCGGAGTGGACAGGGAAGAAACCGGTAGCCTTTACCGCCTCGACTCCGACAGTCTGGTCGTCGCAGACAAACTGCACAAACTTCTTGGCAGCCTCAATCTTGGCCTCGTCCTTGTTGTTGAACACGCCGAAGCCATAGGGGCCGGCCATCTCCAGCTCGGGCTTGCCGTCGTCAGAGGGGAATGCCATGGCGAAGGGGGTGAACTGGGTCTGAGCGGCATACTGGGTGTAGTTGGCGTAGTTCCAGCAGAAGCTCACGGCGCAGGTCTGGTTGGCGAAGGCCTGCAGCTCGTCGGCCGCGGCGAAGCTGGCATTGGCGGACATGGAACCGTTGTTCACCATATCCTGCAACAGCTTGAGAGCCTTGACGTTGTTCTCGCTGTTGGCGGTGTAGGCGGTCCCGTCCTCATTGACAAAGTAGTCGGAATACAGGTTGTTGACGAGGGCGC
>OKCD01000159.1_pt1 | contig 18458 bp, 20 predicted proteins | sample 1611611 | NCBI WGS metagenome assembly OKCD01 (sample SAMN04436756, study PRJEB24849) | human gut metagenome | biome: human gut; feature: NICU; material: stool | host: Homo sapiens | place: USA: Saint Louis, MO | collected 2011-02-15 | reverse complement strand
AATTTTTTTAATTTCAAAACTTTTTCTTAACTTTTCTTACCACTTATTTAATTGTAGATTTCTCCTTTTAATTATTTTATATCATAAATGTCAATATCGTTTTGCTCTTCATATTCATAAGAACGTTCAATCCCTTTCATATAAACATCTCTATTTTCTGTATCTTCTGTAAGAGCGCTTTTAATTAAATGCTTTAATTCTAAAGAATTTACAGGGGATCTTTCCATAGCCTGTAAATAAGGCATTTTATCTATTTTTTGCCAATCTACACACTTTTTAAGATTTTTTTTAAGTATTAAATCTAGCCAAATCCTTGTTGCTCTGCCATTTCCATCTCTAAACGGGTGTGCAACATTCATTTCCACGTATTTTTCAATAATTTCGCTAAATTCATTTTCTGGCATGTCTTCTATTATTTTTAGATTTTCTTCCAAAAATAACAAAGGAGCAAATCTAAAATTGCCTTTTGCCAAATTCACGCTTCTTATTTTCCCAGCAAAGCTAAACACGTCTTGGAAAATATATCTGTGTATTTGCTGCAAACCTTTAAAAGTCCCTACTTCAAATTCCTTTATAATACCTTTATCCCAAAGCTCTACAGCTCTTTTTTTACTTAAATATTCTTCTTTTTTTGTCCCCATTTTCCCTCCTTTTCTTTTTCTTCAAGAATTTTTGCAAATCTTTTTCCCCTGGCTTTTTCTGCGTAGCTTTTTGCCTCTGCTACCCCGTTTTTGCTCCTATACGGCTTTTTCTATCAAAAAATTGATTTTCTTTTTGTAAACAAAAATATTCAGCTGTATTAATATTTTTTGTTTTTATATTAACACCTATATAACATACTAATATTTTAAATGTATTATAATTACTATACGTTTATTAAAGCTATTCTCCTTTAGAATTTACAATATTTACTTGACAAGACTTCATTGCTTCAATGGCTATTTTGTGATTTTTTTCGTTTGTTGCCTTGCACAAATCTTCTATTACTGTCACTTCTGTATCTAATAGGGCGTTTTTTATAAGTATGGCATTTGAAAGTACACAAATATCTGTGCAAATTCCTACCATATAGATATTTTCGATTTTTTCTTTTTCATTTAATTTCTTTAAATATTCTACAAGCTCATAAGAACCAAATGACGGTTTGTCAATTATTTTGTGATTTTTTGTATCAATTTTTATTTGCCAACCTTTTGAATTTTTTATGCAATGTTTTACTGGCAGATGACTTCCTTCTAGGCTTTCTAAATAATTTTCATCGTGTGTATCTCTTGTAAAAATTACTTCTCCATCAAAATTTTCTACCAAGCTTTCTATTGGTTTTACTATCTTATCATTGCCTTTGTTTCCTAGCGCTCCATCTACAAAATCATTTTGCAAATCTATTACTAATAATACGTCCATACTTTCTCCTTTTTGGTATTTTTATTAGTATATAACTTATAATTTTTTAAATCAACTTAGAAATTTTTAAAAAAATAAACCTAGGTTTTATCCTAAGTTTATCTTTCTTTATATAATTTTTCTATTCCTAGCAAGTCTTTTATTTTTTCTACTGAAACTTGATCTAGTGATTTTTCTTTCCAATTTGCGCTTTCTTTGTCTATTATTAATGACCTTATTCCTTCTTTCATTGTTCCTGTTTTTCTTGCGTATTTTAATATTTTTAGGTCAAGGTCAAAAACTTGGTCTTTAGTTAGGTTTTTGCAAATAAAATATTTTTCAAATTGTAGGGCAAGCATAAAAAGATTTCTTTCTTTTAAATTGGCCAAAGTTTTTTTTGCAAAATCATCATCTTTATTTTCTTCTAAACTTTTTATAATTTCTTCTATGCTTGAATGGGAAAAATATTTTTCTATTTTTTCTTTATTTTTTGAAATTTTTGAATTACTTTCTAATACCTTATATTTTTGTGTTTGTTTTTTTAATTCTTCTATTAATTTTTTTCCATCATATTTTTTTGATAGGGAAAATAAAATATTTAAAACTTTCTCATAATCTTTTGATTTTACATAAATATCTGCCAAATCATATTTTATTAAATCTGATGATGATAAACTTTCGCCACAAAGTCCTAGGTATTGACCTATGGCTTGGGGAAGTTTTGAAATATGCCAACAAACTCCAACATCCGGCACAAAACCTAATCTTGTTTCTGGCATCGCCCAATTTACGCTTTCGTCTGCAATTATAAAATCTGAATTTACGGTAAGTCCTATTCCTCCACCCATAACTATGCCAAAATAATGGCTAATAATTGGTTTTTTGTAATCTTTTACGTACCTATCTAAAACAAATTCTTCTTCATAAAATTCGTCTTTGTTTTGGCATTTATCATTTAAAAAGTAATCGTAATAAATTGCTTTTAAATCTCCGCCTGCACAAAATCCTTTTTGGCAAAGCGAATCAAATAAAATCGCCTTTATTTTTTTGTCATCTTCCCATTTTTTCAAAATATTTTCTATATCTTTTACCATTTCCATATTCAAGGAATTGATTATTTCTGATCTATCAAGGTAAATAATACCTACATTTTCTATAATTTTTTCTCTTATCATTTTAATCTCCTATAATTAGGATATTTTTAAAATGAAAAATGTCAAGAAATTTATACGCTAAATATTTTACAAATTATTCAGTCCCTAAGGCTTTTAATGTGTCCCCGTGAAGTTTTTCTTTTATATTTTTATCTTCTTTTACAAAATATGAATACAAAATATCAACCATAATAGAAATTGGAAATTGTGGGCTTATTGCATTTCCATAATCCAAATGTTTGAGTGATGGAACAAGGATTACTTCATCGCAATAATCTTGGTACAAATCTCTAACTTGTGAAGTTATAAGAACTGTTTTTGCATTTTTGTTGTGTGCTTGTGATAAAAAAAGCAAAACTTCGCTTGTATTTCCACTAATACTAAGTCCAAAAATTAGAGAATCTTCATCGTGAAAAGCTCCTCTCATTTTCATTTGATCAGAATCTGTTATGGAATCTATATTTACTCCAATTCTCATAAATCTAAGTTCCATTTCGTTTGCTGCAAGTCCTGATGAGCCTTTTCCGCAAGCTACAACCCTGTGAGCCTTGCTTATATATTTTATTACTTTTTTGATTTGACTTTCATCGATTAGGCTGTAGGTTTTGTTCAATAATTCTTGGTAAGTATTTAAAACTTGGCTTACATTTCCATTTATATCTTCATTTTTTTCTACAAAATCTTCTCCATATTGGTAAACAAATTCTCTATATCCCCTAAATCCACATTTTTGTGCAAATCTTGAAAGGGATGCTTGAGATACAAATAATTTTTCTGCTATGGTTTTACTGGAAAAATCTTCTCTTTTATTATTGTGAATGAAAAAATCTGCTATATTTTTTTCAACTTCTGTAAAATTTTCGTAATTTGATTCTATTATTTCTACAACGGATTTATTATAATAGTCCAAAATATTCTCCTATTTTTCTTCTTCCAAATCTCTAAAATTATAATAAGCTCCCAAGATTCCCGCTTGGTTTTGGTGTTTGGCAAATTTTAAGGTCATATTGTCGAAAAACCTTTTTTCTAAATATAGGGAAATTTTTTCTTCAATTCTTTTTTTCAAATATTTTTCTTGTGCCATAATTCCACCGCCTAGTACGACTGTATCAGGATTTAACATATAAGATAAATTTGCAATTCCAAGTCCCAAAACATCACACATTTCATCAATTGCTTTTATGCAAATTTCATCGCCTTTTTTTGCATTTTCAAAAACTTTTTTTCCATCCCAAGATGATATATCTTCATTTTTTTCTTTAGCAACTTTTTCAACCAAAGTTTTTGCTGAACCTAGATTTTCAAATTTATCATTTCTAATATTAATATATCCTACTTCAAAAGCTGAACCATTTGCCCCGTGAATTATTTTCCCATCAATTATTCCACATCCACCAATTCCTGTTCCAATTGTAAGAGTAAGACAAACTGAGCTGTCCTTTGATGCTCCAGACTTGTATTCTGCATATCCTGCACAATTCACATCATTTTCAACCTGACAAGAAAGATCAAATTTTTCTTTGATTGCTTTTTTAAAATTTATTCCTATATAATTAGGTATTAAGTCTGATGCGTGATAAATTGAGCCGTTTTTTGTATCAACTACGCCTGCTGTTGAAATACAAACTCCCATTATTTGGTCATTTTGATTTTTCTTTACAAAATTTTCTACGATTTTTATAACTTCATTTAGGATATGGTCTCCGCCTTTTTGGGCATTTGTTTCGATTTCATAATTTTCTAAAATATTTGCCTTATCATCAATTAGTCCATATTTTATAGCTGTTCCGCCAATATCTATGCTTATATATTTTTTCATAATATCTCCTTTTAAAAAATAAGAGGCAAATGCTCATCACACTGCCTCTATTATATCCTATAATTTGATTTTAAAAATTGCTTTTTTAATTTTTTGCGGATTTTTAACTTTTATGGCTGTTCGATGACCATCGTTAGGATAACAAATTAGAAAATCTCCCTCAGTTAAAACTACTGATGAATTTTTTTCGCCTTCCATTGCTTGATAATCATCTTCTTTTTTATAAGAACCCAACTTCATATTATCTATAAAATTTAAATCAATTTGTTCACTTCCATCAAGCATAAGATGAAGGTCGAGATAATCTTTATGAGCTTCCCAAAATCTATTTTCAGGATTAGTTGTTTCATATTCTACGATATTTACAAAAAGTTCTTCGCCTTTTATAGAATGAGTCCCTTTTTCCATTTTTTTCATATCGTTATTTTTATAAAAATCAAAACATTCTTTAATTTTTTCACTTAAATATGAAAATTCATCTAAATTTTTTATATTTCCAAATATCATTTCAAACTCCAAATCTTAATTATAAATTGTTGTATTTTTTGGTAGTGGAGTTTCTTTTCCCTTTACTTTATTGTAAATTACTGATGCAACAAGTCCTACTACCAAAGATACTACTATTGATATAATTGAATATGACCAGAAAGAAATTTTTGCTGGATCTACGAAATATTTTATATAAATCATAACTCCACTTGCTGCAATAAAGGCAAGTGTTGCTCCAAATTTATTTGCAGTTTTTGTAAATGCTCCAAGGATAAATGTTCCTACAAGTATTCCCAAAACAAGTCCCATAAATCCATTAAACCATTCGTAAGCTGATTTTATATCTCCATTTGCCAAAATCATTGAAACGATTATTGCAAAAATTCCTACTATTAATGAAACTCTTTGACCGATTTTTGTTTGTTTTTCAAAACTCAAATCTTTATTTAAGCTTGCTTGAATATCCAAAGCCCAGCTTGATGCAACTGAATTTAATCCTGTTGAAAGTGTTGATTGGCTTGCCGCATAAATTGCTGCAAGTAAAATTCCTGTAAATCCTACCGGTAGCTCAAAAGCAATCCATGATGCGAAAATTTGGTCTTGTTGAGCTGCTGGTGGCAATGGATTTGCTTGAACTTTATAAAATACGTAAAGTCCTGTTCCTATTAGATAAAATACTGTTGCTATAAAAATTGATAGACAACCATTTGTTATCATCATTTTGTTTAATTTTTTTGTATCAGTTGTAGTTGTAAATCTTTGTACAATATCTTGACTTGAAACATAAGATCCAATTGTGTTTAAACCTGCTCCAAATATTAGTAAAAATATTGAATCCTTAAATATATTTGCATCAAATATTGGTTCGTTTACTGCTAAAAATTTGTGATTTGTGAAAAGCTCGTTTGCTACTGCCCCAAATCCACCGTTAATATTTGCCATTAGGTAAAATAATCCAAAAGTTACTCCAAGAAGTAAAACTGATCCTTGGATAAAGTCTGTCCACAAAACTGATTTTAGTCCACCAGTATATGAATAAATTATTGCAATTACTCCCATGATTATAATCAAAATATTTACATTTATTCCCATAAGTTTTGATAAAACCATACATGGAAGATACATTATAATTGACATACGACCAACTTGGTAAATTATAAACATAATAGCACCAAGAATTCTTAAACCTTTACTATCAAATCTTAATTCAAGATAATGATAAGCTGTGTCTATATCAAGTTTACTATAAATTGGCAAGAAAAATTTTATAGTAAAAGGAATTGCTACAAGCATTCCAAGTTGTGCAAACCACATAATCCAAGTTCCTGCATAAGAATTTCCTGCAAGAGAAAGGAAAGAAATCGGACTTAAAAGTGTTGCGAAAATAGAAACTGATGTTACCCACCAAGGCACTGTTCCATCGCCTTTAAAATATTCTTTGCCCTTCATTTCTTTTTTAGAAAAATGAAGACCTGCAAACAATACTGCTGCCAAATATATAATTAATATAGCTAAATCAATTTTTGTAAATCCCTGCATTTTATTTCTCCTTAGCCTAAATATTTATTTTTTGCATCATTTATCATTTTAGCTGCTTCATTTACAATTTCCATATCAGAATCAACCAAATTTTCCAATGGTTTTCTAACTCCACCAAGATCTAAGTTTTCATTTATTTTTAAAATAGCCTTGATTACTGCATATAAATTTGCACGAGCTTCGCACATTTTATAAATTATTGCATCAACATCATATTGAATTTCGCGAGCCTTTTCTAAATCTTTATTTTTTAGACATTCATCCATTTTTAAAATTAATTCTGGCATTACACCATAAGTTCCACCGATTGCTCCCTCAGCTCCAATAAGTCTTCCAGAAATAAATTGTTCATCTGGACCGTTGAAAATTATGTAATCATCTCCAGCAGCTTGTTTAAACATTTGAATATCTTGAACTGGCATTGAAGAATTTTTAACACCAATTACATTAGGATTTTTTCTCATCTCAGCAAATAATGAACCTGTCAAAGCAACTCCAGCAAGTTGTGGAATATTGTAAATTACAAAATCAGTATTTGGTGCAGCAGAAGAAATATCATTCCAATAAGATGCAATAGAATATTCTGGAAGTCTAAAATAAATTGGAGGAATAGCTGCAATAGCATCAACTCCCAAACTTTCTGCATGAGCTGCAAGCTCCATAGAATCTTTTGTATTGTTGCAAGCTACGTGAGCAATAACAGTAAGTTTTCCCTTAGCTTCTTTCATTACATTTTCAAGAACAATTTTTTTATCTTCAACACTTTGGTAAATGCATTCTCCAGAAGAACCATTTACATAAACACCTTTCACACCTTTTTTAATGTGATATTTTGTAAGCTCTCTTACTTTTTCTGGACTAATTTCTCCATTTTCATCGTAGCAAGCATAAAATGCTGGAATAACTCCCTTATATTTGTCTAAATTTCTCATAATTTTTCCCTTCCTTTATATTTTTATTTTTTATTTTTCTAATTCATTAATTTTTTCAGCAAAATTTTTAGTTATAACTTGTGGTCTAGTAATAATTGAACCAACAACTACACTGTAAGCACCAAGCTCAAGAACTCTCTTAGCTTTTTCAGGTGTATTAATATTTCCCTCAGCAATTACTTTGTTATTTACATTTTTTAAAATATCTCTAAGAATTTTGAAATCATTTTCTTCGATTTTATCATTTTTAGATTGGTCAGTATATCCAACCAAAGTTGTTCCAATAAAATCAAATCCAAGTTTGTCAGCATTTATAGCCTCATCAACAGTAGAACAATCAGCCATAAATAATTGATTAGGATATTTTTTCTTAACTTCCTTAAAAAATTCATCAATTCCAATTCCACCAGGTCTTAAATCTTTAGTAGCATCCATTGCAATTATTTCTGCCTTAGATGAAATCAAATCATCAACTTCTTTCATAGTTGGTGTAATATAAACTTTAGAATTTTCATAATCTTTTTTTATAATGCCAATAACTGGCAAATCAACTTCATTTTTTATTTCTTTAATATCTTCGCACGTATTAGCTCTGATACCCTTTGCTCCACCTTGCTTAGCAGCTTTTGCCATCTTTCCCATTATAAATGATGAATGTAAAGGCTCATCTGGCAAGGCTTGACATGACACTATTAATTTCCCTTTAATAGAACTTATTTCCTCTATATCAGCCATATCTACCTCCTTGATGGTTACAGTATATTACATCGTAAATATAATTTCAAGATTTTAATTTATTTTGAAATAACTTTCACAAAACAAATCCACAAAATTCGTTTTCCCGTTTTCCAATATATGATTTTTGAATTTTACGAAATTAATTTCAATAAAAGCAATGTTTTTAAAACCATTTGCTAAAAGCTGATTAAAAATTTACGCTGGTTTAAAATATTTTTTAGATAAAAAATAAAAATTTATTTTGAAAATTTTATATGATTTTACAAACTAATTTTTTGCAATAAAAAAACGAGATAAAATAATTATCTCGTCAGATTGTTGACAAACTAAAAAATTACTCATTTCGACCAGATAAACAATCGTTGATTTCGGTTGTTTATCCCGATTTATCGTGTGCAACGAGCGGAGAAATCTCATGGGATCTCTCCATGCGTTCGTTTCACTCACACTAACACACGTTTGTTTTACAAACTTTTTCGTGTTATCACACTAGTTTTATGGATGATTGTGCCAAAAGGATTAACCTTATAAGGACAGAGAAAATAATAAAAACTTGGAAAGGAGGTAATTCTCATGTCAAATACGAAAAGAACAGGACAAACAGCCCTTTACGAGCATTTAAGTCGAGATGATGAAACGCAAGGAGAAAGCAATTCCATCACCAATCAAAAGCAGCTGCTTGAAAGCTATGCGAAAAGAAACGGCTTTGTAAATATCTATCACTATACCGATGACGGAGTAAGCGGAACAACCTTTGATAGAGAGGGATTTCAAAAAATGATAAAAGCAGTAGAAGAAAACAAAGTATCTACTGTGATAGTAAAAGATATGAGTAGGTTTGGCAGAGATTACCTCAAAGTAGGCTTTTACACCGAAATACTGTTCAAAGAAAAGGGAGTAAGGTTTATCGCCATCAATAACGGAATAGACAGTGAAAAACAAGCAGAAAGCGACTTTACACCATTTCTAAACATTATGAACGAATGGTATGCAAGAGATACCTCAAGAAAAATACAATCTATCTTTAGAGCAAGAATGGAAGAAGGTAAAAGAGTATCACCAAGCGTTCCATACGGCTATTTTAGAAACCCAAAGAACAAACAGGAGTTACTTGTCGATAAAGAGAGTGCAAAGGTCGTAAAACGCATTTACAGGCTTGTAATAGAGGGATATGGAGTAACACAGATAGCAGATATACTAACTAAAGATAAAGTCCTTATACCGTCAGCCTATGCAGAAATACATTATCCCGAAAATAACCACAGTTCCAAGAAAAGAGGAATAGAAGACCCATATTTTTGGACACCGACCACAGTAGGATATATCTTAGAAAAGCAAGAATATATGGGACATACTGTATTAGGAAAGACAATTAGTGTAGACTACAAAACCAAGAAACGTAGAAAGGCAAAAGCAGATGAACTTATTATCTTCAAAAATACCCATGAAGCTATCATTGATGAAGAAACATGGAATAACGCACAAAGATTAAGAAAAACAGTAAGAAGAAGTCCAAAGTATGGAACAACATCACACCCATTTACAGGACTTTTAATCTGTGCAGATTGTGGCGGTAAATTAAGCTACAGAGAGCCGGCAGAACATAAAGCAAAGAAATATGATTGTGATTATTGTTTTGTATGCCAACATTATAGACACAGAAAAGGCACTTGCAGTATGCACTATATTAAAGTAAAAACAGTGAATGAAATTCTATTAAAATCAATCAAAGAAATAACCGACTTTGCAAAAGAAGAAAAGCAAGAGTTTCTAAAAGTGATGAACAAGTTATCCGATGAAAAAAGAGAAGAAAAATATCAAGAGGATAAAGAGAAATTAGAAAAACTGTTATCAAGAAATGAAAAACTAACAACCCTCATTACAAAGCTATACGAAGACCACGCACTTGGAAAAATTCCTGTAAAACACTTTGATAGATTATTTAATACCTATGATACGGAGCAACAAGACTTAGAAAAGAAAATACAGTATTTTGAAAATGAAATAGAAAGCTATCATCAGAGAAAAATTGATACCGATAAATTCCTAAAAATGATAGAGAAATATATAGATATTGAGAAACTGACAGTACCAATGATAAATGAGTATATAGAAAAAGTTGTAGTCCATGAAGCCACAGGGGGAAGAAAAGGCAAAGACAGAAAACAACAAGTTGATGTGTATTTTAACTTTATAGGTAACTGTCAAGTACCACAGAAAGAGGAGATAGAAAAACTGGCTTAAAAATGTTATAATATATAACAAATTTAGTGAGATATATTAGTTAGGAGGACGAAACTATGTCAAATATATATGAGAATGTTCCTAAATTTGAAAGTGAAAAATTTTCACTTCGATTTGTAGATAAAGCTGATGTAGATGATTTACTTGAAGTTTATAGTGACAAAAATTCATTGCCATTTTTTAATAGTGATAATTGTGATGGTGATAATTTTTACTATCCAACAAAAGATAAGATGGAACAGGCTATTGATTTTTGGCTAAAATCATATCAGACAAAATGGTTCGTTCGTTGGGTTATAATTGATAAGATTTCATTAAAAACGATTGGAACTATTGAACTGTTTAATAGAACATCAGAAGATAAGTTTAATGGAATGGGCGTACTTAGACTGGATTTGAAAAGCGAATATGAAAAAGAAGAAGTTATTAAAGAAATTTTAGAGCTTATAGTTTCGCCAACTTATGAACTATTTGATTGCGAAGAAGTTATTACTAAAGTTCCTAATTACGCCATTGAAAGAATGTCAGCTGCATCTGGAATTGGTTTTACAAAATCGGATAATTTTTTAGTAGGAACGCATGATGGATATTCATATAAAGATTATTGGACAATTCATAAATAAAAAATAGTAGATTAGCAAAAAATATAGTTAAAATTCAAGGAAACAGTAAATCAAATGGTTTACTGTTTTTTCTTTGCCCCAAAACAGAAAGAGAGGTAAGCAGAAAATGAAAAATATAGATGAAAAAATTTTAATGGCGGAAGAAGGAATTAAGCATTTCCAAAACAAAAGAAAAAAGCTCATCAGTCAGCAGAAACAGGAAGAACGAAAGAAAAGAGATAGACGGCTTTATGAAAAAGGAGGAGTGTTTGAAAGTATCTTTATTGAAAGCAAGGATTTCACCAAAGATGAATTTATCAGCTAATCACATTCCAAAATATCAAAGAAATAATCAATCAAAAAATCTTAAAAATCATAGAGAAACGAGGACAAAGCGAAAATCAAAATACAGAAAACCAAGAGGAAAAAAAGAACGCAGAGGAATAGTCCCTTGTTTACAAGGGCGCACTTATACACCTTAACAGGTGTGTGCGTTCTCCGAAGGCTCTTAGCAGAGGGCATATCAGCTAACGCTGATACAGGGGAGCTACACTCCCCTACGGAAATAAATTTCCTACCCCTTGTGTACTTCCCAAAAGAAATAGGATAAAAGCTATCCGATTTTTTTAGGAAGTCTTTATCATCGCCACCGTACCCACATCAAAAAAGAGAGGAGGTTTTTTATGGCGATATATCATCTTTGCATAAAAATTATATCGAGAGGCAAAGGCAAAAGTGCAGTAGCAGCTTACGCCTATCGAAGTGGCGAAAAGATAAAAAATGAGTATGACGGAATAGTCCACGACTTTACAAGAAAAGGCGGAATAGCATATACAGAAATTCTACTACCACAAAATGCACCGCAGGAATTTGTAAATCGTTCTGTCTTATGGAACAGTGTCGAGAAAATAGAAAAAAGTAAAAATTCACAGCTTGCAAGAGAAATCGAAATTGCTTTACCTAAAGAATTAGACAGAGAAAAACAGATTGAACTTGTACGAGAATATGTAAAAGAAAATTTTGTAAAAGTCGGTATGTGTGCCGATATTTCGTTACACGATAAAAATGACGGGAACCCACACGCACATATCTTACTTACCATGCGACCATTAAACAAAGATAAAACATGGGGAGCAAAATCAAAAAAGGAATATATCCTTGATGAAAACGGAGAAAAAGTAAAACTCAAAAATGGCAATTACAAAACAAGAAAAATAGATACAGTCGATTGGAATGAGCAGGAAAAAGCAGAAGAATGGCGAAAAGCATGGGCAGATATTACAAACAAGTATCTTGAAGAAAATAGCATAAAAGAAAAAGTAGACCACCGCTCTTATCAAAGACAAGGGATAGAACAAATACCAACCGTTCATTTAGGAGTATCAGCAAGTCAAATTGAGAAGAAAGGTATTGTTACAGACAGAGGAAATATCAACCGAGAAATCAAACATCAAAATATGATTTTAAGAGAAATCTCAAGACGAATAAAAGCCTTACTAAATTGGATAAGGGGAATAGGCAAAGAAGAAAAAGCAGATACTGGAAATATAAAATCCACCCTACCACCAAAAGAAAATCTACTATCCGTTTTTGAAAATCTTATCCGTAACAATGCAGATAACCATAATGCAGACTTAGAAAAATATATTGAAAGCTATCAATTTCTTAAAGATAAAAATATTACATCAATATCTGAATTGAAAGAAAATATATCAGCATTAAGAGATAAAAATTATAAGACCACAAGAGCAATAAAAGATACCGAAAAGAAAATCAATGACAAAGTAGAGCTTATCGACCAATCCGAGAAATATTTGAAACATAAAGACACCTATAAAGCCTATACCAAGCTAAAGAAAAATAAACAAGATACTTTCTACAATGAACATACCGCAGAGATTATTTTATTTGAAAGTGCAAAGAAATATCTCAAAGAGCATTTAGGAGAAAGCAAGACCCTAAATATATCCAAATGGAAATCAGAAATAGGCACTTTGAGGAAAGAAAAAGATACTTTATATTCTCAAATCACAGATATACGAAAAGAAGTGGAGCAGGCTGAAAGTGTTAGAAGCTGTATAGAGAATCTACTAACAGAAAACAGAGGACTAACACAGGTTAAGAGAAATGAGTTGGACATATAATTTTAATATTAATTTGTTGACACCAAAAACTGAATGTGGTATATTTATATCATAAAGATAGAAATATACCACATTAGGAGGTCTATTATGAAAAGAAAATTAAATCCAGTCGGGTTTTTATCCTGTATTTCCATTATTGCGTTGATGGGGTTTATTACAAATAATCGAGGATGGTTTGGTTTTTTAGGTTTTCTTTATTATTTTAGATACTTTTGGATTATACCAGATGAATCTTTCCGAAATAATATCAAGAAATCAGCTACAGTCGCTTTTTTTGCTCAACTTTTTTCTTTAGCTCCATTATTGTTTTTAACCAAATTCTTAATAAGACACGAAAATTTTGTTCCTATATCATTTGGGATAAGCTTTTGTGTAGGAATTTTATTTTTTACCTTGACAATAGTTGTTTTGGAATGGAGGGAATCTAAAGGGATATCAAATGATTAAAAATAAGATAAAGGAATATAGGGCTAAAAATAATATGAAACAGGAAGAGTTGGCTCAAAAAGTAGGTGTAAGAAGAGAAACAATAGGGAATTTAGAAAAAGGTAGATATAATCCGTCTTTGGTACTTGCTTGGAATATAGCAAAACAGTTCAATGCTTCAATTGAAGAAATATTCACCGTAGAAGATGAGATATAAATTTATATTTTACAGAAGATAATGTAATGAGGATTCAAGAAACAGTAAATCGAAAAAGGTTTACTGTTTTTTCTTTGCTTAAAAACGGAAAGGAGGACACATGGAAGAAGAAAAAAGAGAGATAAAAGCACCGCCATATAAACAGTTAATTATGGATATTGGAAATACAAAATATACTGTAAACCTGCATTTCAAGCAAGGAACAGGCGAAACATATAAGGATAAAATACTAAAGCTAATCAAGAGAGAAACAGAGAAGATATAAATTTGTCAAAGAAATTTTGTTTATGTCCTTGACAAATCTTCCCAAATCAAGGCACAATCATCTAGTCGAGATGAGTTTTAGCATAATTTTATTTTTGAATTATTAATGAACTATTAAACTGACTTTGTCTGCGCTCTAACTAGATAAAATAAGTATCTCGTTTACTTTTATATGATTTATCAGCCTATTCCTCCAAGAATTGCTCCTGCTATCAAGGCTATTAATGCTGCTCCTACGTATATATATTTTGAAAGTAGAAAATAAAAATTTCCGACTGGTTTTTTTGCTCCTTGGTTTACTGCTTTTAGGGCAAAATCTTTTCCTCCTACCCACAAAAACATTATTCCAGCAAGTCCTGCTCCTAATGGGCAAACATAAATCGAAATTACATCCATCCACTCTCCTACAATTTTTTGAATCAATATTGCCATTATGCAACCAAAAATATGAATTATAAGGGTTGATTTTTCTCTAGAAAAATTAAATTTTTCTTGCAAATAGGCTACTGATGATTCGTATAGGTTTATAATTGAGCTAATTCCTGCAAATAAAACGCAAAGGTAAAAAATTATTCCCAAATATCTTCCAGCTGGCATAGAATTTAAAACATTTACTAAGTATATAAACATAAGTCCTGGCCCGCCTGTATCTAGAGGTGTATTTGTTGTTGCCATGGCTGGAATTATTACAAAAGATGCCATAAGGGATGCTATTGTATCAAAAATAGCTACATTTTTTGCGGATGCAATGAGATCTTCTTTTTTTGATAAATATGAGCCGTAAATTATTGTTCCAGATCCTGCTACTGATAGTGAAAAAAATGCTTGGCCAAAGGCATATATCCAAACTTTTGGATTTTTTATTAAATCTTTGTTGATGGTAAAAATATATTCGTATCCTTTTGATGAGCCTTTCATTGTTGAAATATAAATTGCAAGAAATACAAATAAAATAAAAAGTGTTGGCATCATTATTTTATTTGATTTTTCTATTCCTTTTGAAACGCCCAAAATCATAATAAAAAAACTTACAATTATGGCTATTACTATCCAAAGATTTGCCCCGCTTGCTGTTTTTGAAAAAGTTTCGCCAATTAGGTCCATATTATTTCCCATATCTTTCAAATCTCCAGAAAAAGCCATAAAAGTATATTTAAAAATCCAAGCCATTACGCAAGTATATCCGATAGCAAGGGCAAGCGAACCTACAACTGGAATTATTCCAAGTCTTTCTCCAATTTTTTTGTTCTTGTATCTTAATTCGGTGCATTTACCAAAAGCTCTAACAGTTCCAGATTCTGTAAATCTTCCCAAAGCCATCTCGCTTATAACTCCTGTTGATGCAATTAAAATTACAAATATAAAATATGGAATCAAAAAAGTCATCCCATCATATTGAGAAACAAGAATTGGAAATCTCCAAATATTTCCCATACCAACAGCCGAACCTATACAAGCTAAAATAAAGCCCCACTTACTTTGAAATCCATCTCTTTTTAAATTCTTTTCTTTCATAATTTACTCCTAGTATTATTATAACAGAAAATAATAATTTTTATTTTATTTTAATAAATATTAAAAAAGTAGGCAAGTAAGTTTTATAACTTTGTAAAAAAGATTAAAATAAATCCATAAAAATCCTTCCGATTTTAAAATTTATAAAGAGTTTTTATCAACAAAAAAACTCCGCCTGCTTTAAAACAGGCGAAGCTTTTTAAAATATTTTATTTCCTCTTACAAATTTTGAAACTATATCTTCATCTTTTGACAAATATACTATTCTTTCAAGTCTTTGTTTTAAGTTGAATTTATCTTCTTCTAATAATTTTTCATCATCTATTACTATAGCATCGAATTCGTAGCCTTTTTCAAATGAACCGACCTTTCCAAAAAATTCTCCTCCGCCCAAAGTTGCCATATAAAATGCTTCTTCGAGGCTTAATGGTTTTATTTTTTCGTCAACTAATCTATATCTTAATTTTGAAACTTTTATGGCATCTGCCATGGCTTTAAAAATTGATGCGTGAGTTCCTCCTGCAACATCCGAACCAAGTCCAATTTTTTGTCCTTCTCTTAGATATTTTCCTGCTGGAGCAATTCCTGATGTTAAATTTGTATTTGAATCTGGACAATGTGCAATGAAAACTTCGTTTTCTTTTATCAAATCTTGTTCGTCATCATTTGAATATACACAATGAGCCATTACCGTTTTGTTGTTTTTGCCAAATAAATCAAAAATATTGTAAGCATCTCCATAAAATTTAGCCTTTGGAACTAATTCTTTTACCCATTCTATCTCTCCCAAATTTTCTGATAAGTGGGATTGGATAGGAAGATTGTACTCATCTTTTATTTTTCTTAATTTTTCAAGCAATTCATCAGTACATGATGGGATAAATCTTGGTGTTAAAATTGGATAGGTGTTTTTATATTTTCCTTTAATGGATTCAAGCCAATCTAGTGTTGCCTTTTCTGATTCATCTGCATCTTTTTCTTCAAGGTCTACTCCACCATTTCTATCCATATTAACTTTTCCAACAAATGAAACCATTTTTGATTCTTCCATCAAATCCATCAAAATTTGTGTAGATTTTACATGAAGACTTGCAAAAATCACATGTCTTGTATTTGGTCCATATTTTAAATAATCTACAAATCTTTGGTAAGATCTTTTGGCATAATCTTCGTCTTTAAATTTTGCCTCGCTTGGAAATGTATAAGTGTTTAACCAATCCAACAATTCCAAATCCATGCCCATACCCCTAAAATTATATTGAGGGGCATGAATATGAAGGTCAACAAGACCTGGGCAAATTATTTTTTCTCCAAAATCTATTACTTCTATGTCTTTATATTTTTCATCTAATTTTTTGAAAACTCCCATTGATTTTCCATCTTGGCAAATAAGATAAGAATTTTCAATACAATTTATTTCGTTTTGATTTTTGCTATAAATTATATTTCCCTTTAGGGCATAAGTTTTTGTCATTTGTCCACCTACCCTAAGGTTATAAAGGCATACCTAAATACAAAGGTAAGGGCAATTATTAGTGTTAGTGGTTTTATTTGATCTTTTTGTCCTGTAAAGAATTTTGCTATACAATATGTGATTAAGCCAAGTGCTATACCATTTGCTATTGAATATGTAAATGGCATGAAAACTATTGTACAAAATGCTGGGAGTGCATTTGTTATGTCGTTAAAATCTATGTCTTTTACGCCACCAAGCATCAAAATTCCTACAAAAATTAAGGCTGGTGCTGTAGCTTGTGCTGGGATTATTGAAATAATTGGCACAAATATTATTGATAGTAAAAATAAAAGTGCTGTTGTAAGACTTGTAAGTCCTGTTCTTCCACCTTCTGCAATACCTGCTGATGATTCTACAACTGTAGTTACTGTACTTGTTCCAACCAAAGCTCCTGCTGCAGTAGAAATTGCATCACTCATTAGAGCCTTTTTCAAATTAATAACTTCTCCTTTTTCATCAACAAGACCAGATTGTTTTGCTGCTGCAAGCAAAGTTCCAAGTGAGTCAAACATATTTACAAGTGAAAAGCTTAGAACAAGCATAGTTACTGTAAAAATTGATGTCCACATATTTTCTCCCGCAAAAAGTCCTGCGAAATCTAAATTAAAAAATGAAACTTCAAAAAAGTCATTAACTTGTGCTCCCAAATTTAAGCTTAAATTTGAAATGTGAGTTAGTCCCATTGGAATACCTAAAAGAGTTGAAGCTAAAATAGAAATCAAAATTGCTCCCTTAACTTTTTTGTAAGATAAAATTGCTATCAAACAAAGTCCAATAAGTGAAAGGACTGCACCCATAACAAGTTCTACATTTGCATCAGGGCCTCTCCATTTTGCAAAATCTACAAGGGAAACCAAGGTAGCCTCATTACCTACAACAAGACCTGCGTTTTTCAAACCAATTATGGTAATAAACAAACCAATTCCAGGTGTCATAGCAAGTTTTATAGAATCGGGAATTGCACGAATAATTGCCTCCCTAATTCCAAGAGCTGTGATTACAATAAATAATATTCCTGAGATAAAAACAATTACAAGAGCTTGGGCATAAGAATATCCCATACCAAGCATAGTAGTATAAGCAAAAAATGCACTTAGGCCCATGCCAGGAGCTTGAGCAAAAGGAAGTTTTGCATAAAAAGCAACTAAAATTGTACCAATAAAGGCACCAAGACAAGTTCCGATAAATACACCGTTTGAAATTTTTTGAGCCATTTGGCTATCACCCATAATTTCAAAAGGTGAAGACAAAACTTGAGGGTTAATTATCAACACATATGCGATAGTGATAAAAGTAGTGATTCCAGCGATAATTTCAGTTTTTACATTAGTATTATTTTCATTAAGATGAAAAAACCTATTTAGAAAACCATTTGTTTTTGAGTCCATAAGGATCCTCCTTCATAATTTTTTTCTAATTTAATAGTTATAGTTATTTTAAGATTAACTATTAATCTTTAAAAGCCATAGCCACTTA
>OKCD01000145.1_pt1 | contig 19519 bp, 19 predicted proteins | sample 1611611 | NCBI WGS metagenome assembly OKCD01 (sample SAMN04436756, study PRJEB24849) | human gut metagenome | biome: human gut; feature: NICU; material: stool | host: Homo sapiens | place: USA: Saint Louis, MO | collected 2011-02-15 | reverse complement strand
CCGATGATGAAATAGCAACTGTAGGAACAATAAACTTAGATTATAGAAGTTTATATTTACATTTAGAATGTGGTATTTATATGAAGGATACAAATGTAATAAAAGATATCAAAAAAGATTTTGAGGATTCCTTTAAAGAATCACATAAAGTAGATGAAAGAGAAGCAAAAAATGGTTTATTTAAAGGACTATGGCAAGCTATTTTAAGATTATTTGCTCCAATAATGTAAACGATATAATAAAATTAGATAAATAGAAAATTATAATTTGTTGAGAAAGTGTACATTTGTAAATGATGTGAGACCAAAAACAGGAGAGAGAATTTCCTGTTTTTGGTCTCACATCAATTGTATCTCTACAGGGAAAGTTGAAGAATTTGACGGTATTTCTTTGATTGTTTGGACAGCCGATAATAAGATAAAAGTATTGAAAGAGTTTGGCTGTAATTGTAATAACTACAATCCTTACAAAGAGAGTGAAACACCATTGTTTAGAGATGAAAAAGTGAATTGGTTTTAAGGTGATTACTATGGATATAGATAGATTTTTCAAAACGGTTTTATCACAAAATGCAGAAGAACTTAGGAAATATTTTCAAAAGAATGCTGTTATAAAATGGCATTGCACAAATGAGTTTTTTACCTTAGATGAGTATATAAGGGCAAATTGTGAATATCCCGGAAATTGGAGCGGAGAAATAGAGAGAATTGAAGAAAATGAAGATACTATTATTTTAGCTTGTCGGGTTTTTCCAACAGATAATAGTGAGTCTTTTCATGTAGTAAGTTTTATCTATCTTGAAGATAATTTGATTGTTGATATGGATGAATATTGGTCTTATGATGGATTGGCACCAGAATGGCGTAAGAAAATGAAAATTGGGAAACGCATTAGGTAAATTTCAATTTTGAAAATCAAGCAATTTAATAAAAACTAACACAGTAACAGTAAATCAAAAATGGTTTGCTGTTTTTTATTGTCTAAAAATGGAAAGGAGAACTTATGGAAGAAGAAAGAAGAAAAATACAAGTACCACCACATAAACAGTTAATTATGGATATTGGGAAGACAAAATATACTGTAAACCTACATTTTAAGCAAGGTACAGGCGAAACATACAAGGATAAAATATTAAAGCTAATCAAGAGAGAAACAGAAAAGATATAAATTTTTCAAAGAAATTTTGTTTATGTCCTTGACAAATCTTCCCAAAAGGCACACTTGTGTTAGAATGTGGAAAAATGCTTTATGAAAATGGTTACGACATAAAGATATTAAACACAATAAACTTTAAAAAATCTATGAAATACAATCCCTTTGCATATTTGAGAAGTGAAAAAGATATTTTAAAGCTTGTCCAAACCATAATTGCTAACACCAAGGGAGATGGAGAAAAGGCAGGAGAAGATTTTTGGGTAAAGGCTGAAAAGTTATATTACACTGCTCTTATTGGGTATATTTATTATGAAGCACCTGAAGAAGAAAAGAATTTTAAAACACTCTTAGATATGATTGACGCAAGTGAGGTTAGAGAAGATGACGAAACCTATATGAACCCAATTGATAGGCTTTTTGAAGCTCTTGAAAAGAAAGATCCAAGTCATTTTGCAGTTAAGCAATACAAGAAATATAAGCTGGCAGCAGGAGTAATAGAATTAAGGAGAACACTTAATCACTGTTTTAGTGAAACATGTACTTCTTAATTCTTTTTTATTTAAGAAATTAAGAGGAAGGAGGAAAAAGTGAGGAATTTTGAAAAGATAACAGCACTCTATGAGAGATTAAGTCGAGATGATGAACTTGAAGGAGAAAGTAACTCAATCGTTAATCAAAAGAAAATCCTTGAAGAATATGCAAGTAAGAATAATTTAACCAACATCATCCATTTTACAGATGACGGAATAAGCGGGACACAGTTTGATAGACCAGGCTTTATGGAAATGATGAATGGAGTAAATACTGGAAATATCGGTTGTATCATCGTAAAGGATATGAGTAGACTCGGCAGAGATTATCTCAAAGTTGGTCAATGTATGGAGATATTAAGACAAAAGGGTGTAAGACTGATTGCTATCAATGACAATGTAGACAGCTTTTACAGAGAAGATGATTTTACCCCTTTTAGAAATATTATGAATGAATGGTATGCAAGAGATACTTCACGAAAAATACAATCTACATTTAGATCAAAAGGAGAAAGCGGAAAGCATACGGCAAGCACTCCACCTTATGGCTACATCAAAGATGAAAAAGACAAAGATAAGTGGGTTGTAGATGAAAAAGCAGCCGAGATAGTAAGACGAATATTTAATCTTACAATGGACGGAGCAGGACCATACAAAATAGCAAAGATACTAGAAGCGGACAAGATAGATATACCCGCTTATCATCAGCAAAAAATGGGATATGGATTACATCAAAGCAAAAACTTTGAATATCCTTATCGTTGGTGTAGCTCCACAATTGCAAGTATCTTAAAGAAAAAAGAATACTTAGGGCATACAGTTAACTTTAAAACAAGAAAACATTTCAAGGATAAGAAAAGTAAATATGTATCCGAAGATAATTGGCTCATCTTTGAAAATACTCACGAAGCCATCATAGACCAAGAAACCTTTGATAATGTGCAAAGGATAAGAGGAAATGTAAAAAGGTATCCTGATGGTTGGGGCGAATATCACCCACTAACAGGACTGATGTATTGTGCAGATTGTGGAAGCAAGATGTATGTTCATAGGACAAATAACTATAAGAATATTCCTTATTATGTTTGCAGTAATTATAAGAAAGTACCTTGCGGAATGCTATGTCCATCAGCTCATAGGATAAAAGCAGAAGTAGTCTTAAACCTTATCCAAGAAACATTAAAAGATATAAAAAATTATCTTGATGAAGATAATGAAGCATTTATTCATTCCATTCAAAATGAAATGGAAGAAAAGGAAAAGGCACATATAGAAAAGAAAAAGATAAGATTAACAGAAAGCCAAAACAGGCTTCAAGAGCTGGAACGATTGATGTGCAGAATTTATGAAGATATGATTTTAAATAAGATACCGAATAATCGCTATGAAATTTTAAATAACCAATATGAAACTGAGCAACTCACGTTAAGTAAAGAGATTAAAGACTTAGAGCTTGTAATATCAAGATATGAAAAGGAAACAGATAAGGCAAGAAAATTCATATCCCTTATTAGTCGTTATGAAAACTTTGATAATCTCACAAACACAATGATAAATGAGTTTGTAAAGAAGATAATCATTCATGAAAGAGATAGGAAAGGCAGTCAAACATCAAAGCAAAAGATAGAAATATATTTTAACTTCATAGGAAATTATGAAGTGCCAAAAGAAGGGTTAAGCGAAGAAGAACGATCAAAACTTGAGGAAGAAGAACGAAAAATTAATGAGAGAAGAGACAGACTTCATCAAAATTATCTAAAGCGTAAAGCAAATGGAAAACAACAGGAGTATGAGGAAAGGTATAAGGAAAGGAGAGAACAGAAAAAACAGGAGAAGTTAAAGGTTTTGAAAAGGGCAGGTATACTGATGAAGGATTATAAAAACAAGGAATCATTTAAAGAGAGCGTGTAAAAATACACGCTCTAAATTTATGTTTTATAATATTGGGATAAATTTCTTTAGTTAAGCATACTTCTATATTTACTTGGTGTGATACCATAAGTTGATTTGAATATTTTAGCAAAATGTCCTGTGTGTGTATAGCCAACTTTTTCTGCTATCGTAGATATTTTATACTCAGGATTTTTCAGCAATAATAATGCCTTATTAAGCCTTAATTCTTTTAAGTACTCGTAGGGAGGAACACCGTAGTATTTGCGAAAAGCTAATTGAAATCGTGCAGGACTCATTAAAGCAATTTTAGAGAGTTCAAGTCCGTCAATATGAACCGATAAATCTTTTTTCATAGCCGATACAGCCCTTTTCAGATTTTGCTTATCTTTTTTAGTTAAGACAACGGATATATTTTTTTCCTTTTCTTCTAACTCTGTAATTATGATAGATAATAGTTCCATAACTTTGCTTTCCAAATATAAAGGCAAAATCTTTCCTTCAGCTTGGGATTCTCTTATCTGTTGAAATATAAAATTCAACTGCGGAGAATTTTGAGTTTTTAACAAATAAGAATTAAGAATCTTTGCTTTTTCATATTCAAAATCATCATATTTTAATTTTAAGAAAGTATCAAAGTATTCTTTAGTTAGGATTATTTTCGTAAACTTTACAGGCTTATTTGCCTCACAATAGGTATAAGTTTTCTTTTCTGTATTTAAGTAACAATATATACCTTTTTCTACATTATTTAACTTTCTGCCACCGACTTTAAATGAACTGCTTTCTGTTTCAAATTGGCTAATCTCTAAATACTTTTCAGATACTTCGGTTATTTTCTCCATTGTTTCATTTGGAGTAAAGTTAGCAATTAAAATTAGAATTAAACGGCTGTCAAATTTTAGTATGCGAAAAGTACCTTTGCCAAAATGGGGATCTATTTGAAAGATTTGTTTGTTTTCACTTGATAAAGTTGGAACAGGAATAAAAGGAGCGTCATGTACTAAGTTTGTTAAATAATCAATAACTGTTCTATCCATCAATTCTGCTCACCTCTTTTAATATCACAAATTTATTTAATTATATCACAAATTTATAAAATTGTAAATAGAAATACTGATGAAAAGCTTACAAATAAAGGGATTACAAGGAATATCAAAATTCATAGTTAGATTTTGAGTTATAAAAAATTAGCTTTATAATAAATGTAGTTAGTTAGATATAGCTAACGGTCAGGAAAGGAGATGGAATAACTAATGGAAAAAAAGAAGACAGGGATATCTTATGTATTTCAATTAGCAAAAGATGAGAGAAAAAAGCTACATTTAGGAATGTTTTTATCTGTCATTTCTGCGGCTTTATCATTAGTTCCTTATTTTGTAGTTTATAAGATATTACTAATGATATTTCAGAAAAATATTTTGTATACAGAAATTTTAATGTGGGCAGGTATAGGAATTATAAGTGCTGTTTTGCAAGCAATACTAATGTCCTTTGCGGGCATTTTATCTCATACAGCAGCTTTTAACACAATACACAGAATTAAGCTGAAAGTTGTAAATCATATTTCAAAATTTAATTTGGGATTCTTCCAAGAGCATGCCCCCGGAGAAATTAAAACATTGTTGTTTGATGATGTAGATAGAGTTGAAAATTTTTTGGCTCATAGCACTTTGGAATTAGCTCAAGCAGCAGTTGTTCCGGTTATTATGTTCATTTTCATGTTGAAATTAAATTGGATGATGGCACTTGTTATGCTTATTCCTATGATTTTGGGATTAGGAATTCCTATGATGCTAATGAAAAATTATCCGGATATGTCAACGGAGCTATCCGAAGATATTGCTGATTTAAATGCTTCGGCAAACGAATTTATAAAGGCTATGCCTGTAATAAAAATGTATCATTTAACAGCAGAAAAATTTGAACAATATAGAAGCTCATTGAATGCGTATATTACTTGTTGGAAAAAGATGTGTATGAGCTCTTGCTATCCTTTATCAATAACTTTAGTGGTTTTGGATTCAGCAATCTTATTTACATTGCCGTTCGGAGGATATTTCTTTTTGAGAAATTCTTTATCAGCAACATCCTATTTGCTATTTATTATGCTTACAATGTGCTTTTTTGTTTCGTTCTTAAATATGGTAACAATCTTTATGCAATCTATGGAGCTTGGAAGCGGATTGGATAACATAAAAAAAATAATGGATATGGATGAATTGAAAGACGGAACAAAAATCATAAACAAGAATGAGTGTATGAAAATAGATTTTAAAGACGTTACTTTCAGTTATGACGATGAAGAAACAAAAAATAAAGCATTACAACATATAAATTTATCCTTAAAACCGAATACAATAAATGCTTTTGTGGGACCTTCCGGTGCAGGCAAGACAACTGCTGCACAATTGATTGGGAGGTACTGGGATGTAACAAGTGGAGCAATTAAAATTAACGACATACCGATCAATGAATTAAAAATAGATAATTTGATGGACATTACATCATTTGTTTTTCAAGATGTATTTCTTTTGGAGGACACTCTCTATGAGAATATTCGTATGGGAACAGATGCAGATGAAAATAAGATTATTGAGGCTGCAAAAGCAGCACAAATTCATGACTTTATTATGAGTTTACCGAATGGATATCAGACAAGAATCGGGGATCAAGGGGTGAAATTGTCAGGTGGACAGCAACAAAGAATCTCAATCGCTAGGGCAATACTCAAAGATTCTCCAATTATTATTTTTGATGAAGCAACTTCCTATTCAGATATAGAAAATGAGTACCAGATACAGTTAGCACTTCAAAACTTGTTGAAAAATAAAACAATCATTATGATTGCTCATCGTTTGCATACTATTAAGAATGCAGATCAAATTGTTGTATTTGATGAAGGGGAAGTCGTAGAGGTTGGAACACATAAAACTCTTTTAGAAAGAAAAGGGGTCTATGAAAGTATGTGGAACACATACACAAAAGATTACTTTGGAGAGGGGGTAAGTGCAAATGCTTAAGATTATTAGAACACTTCTGAAAGATAAAAAAGAAAAATTGTATTTACCGATTTTTCTAATGGTTATTGATTCGATAGGAAGCATTGTTTTGTATTTAATGCTCTATTTTACCGTAGTTAGTATATTGCAAAATACATTAACTAAAACCTTAATCATAGAATATACGGTAATATGTTTCATCAGTATGATTGCAAGGATACTGATTTATAGGCATGCATACTATTTGAGCTTTTCAAGAGGAGCTGAAATGTGTGGAGATATGCGTTTGGATTTAGCAAATCATTATAGGAGTTTGAGCCTTGGTCATTTCCAAAAAAATAGTAGTGGTTATCTATTATCAACTCTTACAAAAGATTTGAGTAGTTTTGAACTGATCATAACGCACACCTTGCCATCGGTTATTAAAACGGCAGTTACAGCAATATTGATTTTATTAGGCACATTTTTTATCGATTGGAAGCTCGCATTATTAGAGTGTTTAGTATTGCTTATCGCATATCCTATGTTGATATGGGGCAACAAATTGATAGAAAAATACGGGGCAAGAAAAAGAAATTTAAATTCTAAGATGATTTCTATTATTTTAGAGTACATTCAAGGTATGAAAGCGTTTAAGTCAGCTAATATGACAAGTGAACATTTTGAAAGAATGATAAATACACTTGAAAATGTTAGAAAGACAAGCGTAAACGCAGAAAAGAAAATGGCGTTACCTACAAGTATGTACTTTATCACAGTTAACTTTTTGCTTCCGATAGTTCTTCTTATAGGAGGATATTTGCTTATAAATGGTAGTGTTAGAACTGAACAGTTTGTGGCTTTTATGCTTATGAGTTTAGCATTATCTGCACTTCTTATTGCCTTTCAACATTCCTATGGACTATTGAAAGATTTGAAATTAGCTGCAAGTAATCTTGAGAAAGCTTATGAAACGAAGCCATTGCCTTATTCTGAAAATGAAGTTGAATTAGAAAATTTTGATATTCAATTTAAGAATGTAAATTTTTCTTATGATAGAAATAAAACGATTCTGAACAATATTTCTTTTGAAGCAAAAGAAGGAACTTCTACAGCTTTAATTGGTCCTTCCGGTGGAGGAAAAACTACAATCGCTAATTTGATTGCAAGATTTTGGGATGTAAATAGTGGAGAAATTATAATTGGTGGAAAAAATATAAAATCCATAAAACCTGATGTGTTGCTTAAATATGTTAGTCAGGTTTTTCAAGATAATGTACTGTTAACCGATACTGTTTATAACAATATCAGGGTTGGAAAACCTAATGCAACAAAGGAAGAAGTTTATCAAGCTGCAAAATTAGCTTGTTGCCATGAATTTATTTTGAAAATGAAGGATGGATATGAAACGGAAATAAAAGATGGAGGAAGTACATTATCCGGCGGTGAACGACAAAGGATTGCTATTGCAAGAGCGATTCTGAAGGATGCACCAATTCTTTTGTTGGATGAATCTACAGCTTCTCTTGATCCTGATAATGAAGCTAAAATCAATAATGCTTTGGAGCATTTAATGCAAGGAAAGACAGTTTTTGTTATTGCTCACAGATTGAATACCATTAAAAACGCTAATCAAATTATTTTGATAAATAACGGAAGAATTGAAGAACAAGGAAATCATAATGAACTTTATGGAAAAAAAGGACATTACTATGAAATGGTAAATACACAGGAAAGAGCGAAAAAGTGGATGATAAAGGAGAATAGTAATGGAGAGGCTTAGTACTTTGAAAGAAAAGACAAAAGGTAAAGTTGTTGAAATTATTGGTGATACACATTTTCAAAGCAGAATAATATCTATCGGAATAACTGTCGGAAGCGATGTTGAAGTTATCCAGAATTATAAAAAGCAACCTATTCTCATTTATTGTAGAGATACGATGATAGCTGTCAATAAGATAGAGGCAGAGAAAATAATGATGGAGGTACTTTGAGATATGAAGAAAATAACGATTGCTTTGCTGGGGCAGCCTAATTCTGGAAAATCGACTTTGTTTAATGGGTTGACAGGCTCAAATCAACATGTTGGAAATTGGCCGGGTAAAACCGTTGAGAAAAAAGAAGGCGAATTTTCGTATAAAGATACCAATTATACGATTGTGGATTTACCAGGAACTTACGGATTATCAGCAAATTCAGAGGAAGAAGTTATAACAAGAGAATATATAGAAACCGGGAACGCAGACCTAATTGCTATTATGGCAGATGCTTCACAATTAAATCGAAGTCTATTTATGCTCTCTGACTACATTGGAATAAATATTCCGGTTGTCTTAATCATGAACATGATGGATGTTGCTACAAGTCAAGGGAAAAATATAAATATAAAGGGGTTACAAAAATCCTTGAATATACCTGTCATTCCTATCGTTGCGGCAGATAAAAAGGAATACAAAGAGTTTTATGCTTTTCTGGAGCATTCAGATAGAGGAAAAATTTTATCTGACGAAAATTTAGAAAGGGCATATGAAAATATTGTTGGAGATAACTATAAGCTATTAAAAAAACATATCCCTGATAAAGGTATAGGTGTATTTTCAAAGTCGTGGATTATCGGAAAATTATTAGATCAGGATGCAAAAGTAATTGCGTTAGTAAAAGATAATGTTGAAAAAGTCGAATTTGAAGAAATAGAGAACGTATTAAAAAGCATAAAAAATGGCAATTTAATAACCGGTAATTGTAAATTTGAATGGATAGATAAACTTATCAATGCAAATGTTATTCAGAAAAAGAGAGTATTTAAGAGAAGCAAATTTGATCGTATATCCACAAGTAAAGCTTTCGGAAAACCTATGGCTATCGGAGTTATCATTTTAGGTTTGATTGTTTCCATGCTTATCGGCTTTCCGCTAATGGGATTGTTCGGGTTTGTTATACCTAAAATATCAACATTGTTGGCAAAGGGGCTTGTCGCCATTGGAGTATCAAATTGGCTGATTTCACTTTTGTGTGGAGCTGTAATGACTGCAATTACTTTTGCATTGCAAATGGCAAGTTATGTATTGGGAATTAGCTTAGTATTTGGATTCTTGGAAGATGTAGGATATATGGCAAGAGTTTCCTATGTCTTTGACAACACTATGTCGAAATTAGGATTGCAAGGAAAAGCAATTATGCCGTTCTTGTTAAGTTTCGGCTGTAATATAGGTGGAATCACAGGAACGAGAGTAATTGATTCATGGGGACAGAGGGTTATGACGATTGCATTATCTTGGGTAGTCCCTTGCGGGTCAACATGGGGAGTAGTCGGGCTTGTTACAGGAACATTCTTTGGAAAACAGGCAGTATTTGTGATATTAAGCCTATTTGCAGTTGCTTTTCTACATTTACTAATCACATATAGGTTTTTTAGAAAATCGCTTTATGAGGGAAGTGAACATTTTGGAATGATTATGGAACTTCCACCATATCACAAGCCACATTGGAAAAATTTACTTTCTTCTGTAATGAATAGGATGGGAAATGTACTGAAAAGGGCATTGAGTATCATTATCCTTATTTCTGTTATATTTTGGATTCTTGCCTATACGCCTGATGGAAATATAGCTAACAGCCTTATTTATAAAGTAGGAACATTTATAGAGCCTGTAACAAAATTGTTTGGGTTACCATGGCAATTATTTATGGCTTTTGTTGCTTCTGCAATGGGAAAAGAATCGGCATTAGGAGTAATGGCATCATTATTTACTTCTTCAGGAATATGGCATGCAGTTGAGGTTAAAGGGACAGTAGATACCGCTATTCTAAGCAATAATATGTTGACAATGATTTCAAAGCCGGAAGCCTTAGCATTTACTTTTGCCTTTTTCTTCAATATGCCTTGTTTGATGGCTCTTGCAGCTACCGCACAAGAAACACATTCAAAAAAATGGACGATAAAAATAGCACTGTATTATATATTATCGGCTCTAATTATATCTTGTGTTGCGTATCATATTGGACTACTGATTTTTTAAGGTGTGATAAGTATGCTTATACAACTATTAGAAGTATTGAAAAAGAAAAAGACTTGCACTTTGCAAGAACTTGCTGAACTGACAGGTGAGGATTTAGATAGTGTAAAAATGAAAATTGAATATCTCGAAAATAATGGATATTTGGTAAAAACTAAAAGGTCTGCAACAAGTAAATGCCAAAGTCAATGTTCGGGATGCTCGAATTGTGTTGTTAATCAAGATGATATTTGGATTGTAAAAGAGTAGTTTGGTTAAGTACAGAATCAAAGAATGGAGGTTAAAATGTAGCTAAGCAATGGAGGGATAAATAATGAAAACACTAAATTTTGTTATTCACATAAGATATATTTATCCTTTTTTATGCTTGGAATTGCTTACACGTAGCAATAACACTTTACCAGAAACAACAAAATAGAAAATCATATAAAATATTAGTTTTTAAGCCGAGAGGACTTTTTACGTCAAAGTGTAGAAGTCCTCCTTTTTTATTCTCAAAAAGAAAAACAGAGAACTTAAAAAGGAGGATAACACAATGCCTAATAAGGAATATTACCTTTATGTCAAAGAGGAAGCTATACCCATAAGTGAAGAAGTCTACAAAGCCTATTGGAAGATAACAGAGCATGAAAAATATCTTCAGAAAAAGGATTGCAAGTATGGAGTTATTCCATTTTCATCATTAGATCATGATGGACACTTTGTAGATAACATCATAGATGAAAAAATAGACTTAGAAAAAATTGTAGAAGTCAAAATGCAAATTGAAGAACTGCATAAGGCATTAGCTACACTGACAAAAGAAGAAAGAGAGTTAATGGAAGCCATCTTCTACAGAGAAGAAAGTCTTAGGTCAATCAGCAGAAAAGAGAAAGTTACACATCAGGCAATCGGACAAAGGAGGGATCAAATTTTAGAAAAACTAAGAAAGATTTTAGAAGATAAAATCTAAAAAATGATGAAAGGTTAAGTATCAAAGAAAGGTGCTTAGCCTTTCTTTGTTTGGAACACAACAATATTGAAATGGAGGAATGAAAAATGAAAGAGTTAGAAAATATAATGAGCCAGTTGGAAAAAGAAACTAAGAAAAAAGAACAGGCGGAAAACAAAATTAAGCAACTAAGACAAAAGAAATCACAGCTAAAAAGAAAGGCGGACACGAGACGAAAAGTAGAAAAAGGAGGCGTGTTTGAGAAATTTGAAAAACAGATAACCGGAGCAGAAGAAAATACAGGTAATGATTTGATGTATGCCTTTTTAGATTATGTACTTTCCGATAATCGAAATAGAGAAAAGCTAAAAGAACTTACAGAAATTCATTTAAAAGAAAAAGAAATCTCTTTAGAAGAAAATCCAAATCTTAAAGAGGAAAATGCAAATGATGATTTTGAAGAACTGACAGAGGAAGAACAAGAAAAACAGAAAATGTATTAGAAACTAAGATGGAGCAAAGTGAGAAACATTTTAACACTTTGCTTTTTTGTGGATTTGAAAAATCTACAAAAAACAAAGTTCACAGGGGTCTAAGGGGGAGTAGCCCCTTTGAACAAATAAAAATGCTTTAGCGTTTTTGTTTCCTTAGCGGAGCTATAAGCTTTCCGCAGGAACGCAAAGCACCGTAGTCAAACGGTGTATCTTTGCGCCCTTTGAAAAAGGGAGCGAAGATACGACCTGAACATTAGGATAGTAAAATCCCAAAATTGAAAACAGATAAAGGAGGAAAAGACAATGGAAATCAAAAGTTTGCATACCCATGTAGATATTGTGGCAAGGTCAAAAGGGCATAGCGTGATTGCAAAAGCTGCATACAATGCAAGAGATAAATTACAAGATGAATACTATGGAAAAACACATGACTATTCTAAAAAAGAAGACCTTGTATTCTCAAAAATATTTCTGCCGGAACATATCCCGAAAGAGTTTTCAAACAGAGAATACCTATGGAATAGTGTTGAAAAAATAGAGAAAAGTAAAAATTCACAACTTGCAAGAAATCTGCTCTTTACACTTCCAAGAGAATTAAATGAACAGGACAGAATAAAGTTAATCAGCGAATTTATAGAAGAAAACTTTACTTCTAAAGGTATGATAGCAGACTGTAATATTCATAATCCTATGGCAAGCGATTATGAAGAACAACCACACGCCCATATCTTACTTACCCTTAGAGAAATAGACGAAAAAGGGAATTGGAAACCGAAATGCAGAAAAGAATATATCCTTGATGAAAACGGAGAAAAGATAAAACTGAAAAGCGGAAACTATAAATCAAGAAAAGTAAATCTGAACGATTGGAACGAACCTGACAAAGCAAAAGAGTGGAGAGAAAACTTTTCAAAGAAAGCAAACGAATACTTGGCAAGAAACAACATAAATAAAAGGATAGATCCACGCACCTTTAAAGAACAAGGAAGAGGAGAACTCCCGCAAATTCATTTAGGCACAAGCAGTTATCAGATGGAGAAAAAAGGCATACAGACAGAGAGAGGAAACCAAAACAGAAAAATCATCGCCTTGAATTTAGAATTTAGAAAATTAAAAGAGGAGCTATCCAAACTTACGTCTTGGATAGGCTCGTTACTTGGAAGTCTGCAAGTAAAATATGATGAATACAAACAGGAGAAAAAAGAAGAATATGAGAACAAGGCGGAACTCTTTAATCTCTATGAGTACATCAGTATTTATTATGACTTACAGGGAGAAAAAGCAAGAAAGTTAAATCCCTATGCAAGCAACAAAAAGATAGGTGCAGACCTAAGACGATTTTCCAAAGCAAGAATATATCTGAAAGGCAACAATCTTAAAACCATAGCCGACCTACAAGAAAAGATAAGCACATTACAATCCCAAAATAAGAAGATTAGTCAAGACATTAAGGCGAAAACCACAAGAATAGAAAACTTAAATAAATGCTTTGCCTATGCGGACATCATCAAGGATAACAAAAAAGTCTTTGAGGAATGGAACAGTAAATCCCTATTCAAAGACAGCTTTTACAATTCCCATAAAGATGAGATAGATAAATATAAAAGAGCAAGGGTAATTCTTGAAAAGATAACAGGCTCATCGGCGATTAAGTCTAAAGACTGGAAAAAAGAAATCCAAAGCCTTGAAGATGAAATATCGAAACTCAACAGACAATCACAATCAATCAAAGAAGAGTACGAAAGTATCAACCATATCAAGTATGCAGTCAAGACAGTCAATGACGATTATGGCATAGACCTAAGTATTGAGATTGACAAGGCGATTAAGAGAGGAGAAAAAGAAAGTATCATAGAAAAGATAAAAGAGTATAAGCAAGACAGTGATAGTTTTAATAAAAAAAGACAAATGACTAAAGACTATTACAAAAATCAAGAAAGATAAGACCTGGTAAAAATATCTTATCCAAGCTATAATATGACCAAGAAAATAAAGGTAAATCTAGGAGGTAATAGAGATGAATAAAAGGCAAGAGCTAATAGATGAACTCATAAAAGCAGATCAAGATGGAACATACAAAACATATAAAAGCACAGAAGAAATAAAAGCAATGAACAATGAAGAAATACAGATTATATATTCCAACATGAAAAACTATCTATCAGACAAAAGAACACACATAAACTACTAAAGGTGGAAAGGCATTGTAAGCTATTTAAAAGTATAAAAGGTACAAATATCTAAGAAAGATATAAAAACATCAAAAATAAGTATTCCACCACCAAGAACAATAAAATAAAAACAATTCAAGGGAAGTATAGAAAAATTAAAGCCTATACTTCCCTTTTTTTAATTTAAACAAAGGAGATAAAACATGATAAACGAAGAAATAAGTAAAGAAGTAGGTCAAGCAGCACAAACCATAATAACATACACAATAAAGGCAGCAAAAGAAACAATCAATCTTGAAAAAGAAATAAGAAAAAAGATGAATGAAACTTTAGAAAAAGCAAACGGAAACCTCAAAAGTCTTATGGGCGATGAAATGAAAATAAAAGACCTCTACAAAAAAGGACAATTAGAAAACATAAGCATAGAGCAAAACAATCTCAAAGACTTAAAAAAAGAACTAAACAAACTTGGAGTAAGTTTCTCAGTAATGAAAAACAAAGAAAGCAAAAACTATGAAATATTCTTCCAAGCCAAAGACATAAAAGTAATGGAATATGCCTTTAAACAAGTCATAGCCAAAGAAAATAAAAAAGAAAAAGAAAGTATCCTAAAACAAATAAAGAAATACAAAGACTTATCCAAGAACAAGGATAAGACAAAAGAGAAAGTAAAAAGAAAAGTTAAAGAAAAAGTAAAACCAAGCAAAAAAGATATGACCAGAGAAATCTAAGGGAGTAACGAAAAGTTACACCCTTAAATACCTATAATAACAAGACTTTCGAAAAGCAGAAGTCCAGAATTTAAGAAAATCGGAAATCAAGAATTTCGATTATCGAAAATCAAGAAAGGAGCAGATATGGCAACAAACAAAAGATATTATTGGATAAAACTAAAAGAGGAATTTTTTACAGATAAAATAAACAGAGGACATTGTCCTTAATGAGTCCAACACATTTCCGATAAGAGATAGAGATAGAGAAAGATATAGAGATAGATAAAGAGAGAGAGGGAGAGATAGAAAAGATTTAATATTTTTGGTATAATTATAGAAATTAGGCTTTGAAAATATTATGGATAATTGGCTTAAGATCTGTAAGCTAAATGAAATAAAGAGAAAATGGCTACAACTTGTAGCCCCAAAAATATATAGGAGGTGAATTTTGTGGCAGAGAAAAATAAGGAAATTGTAGTTATAGATGAAACTACAATTAAAAGTAAGATTTACTATATACGAAATCAAAGGATTATGCTTGATTTTGAGTTGGCTGAAATCTATGGGTATACAACGACAAGATTTAACGAACAAGTAAAAAATAATTCGGAGAAATTTGATGATGATTTTATGTTTCAGTTGACGAAATCAGAGTTTGAAAACTTGATATCGAAAAAATCGACATCAAGTTGGGGCGGTCGTAGAAAACTACCTTATGCTTTTACAGAGCAGGGTATTTATATGCTTATGACTGTATTAAGGGGAGAACTTGCCGTTAAACAGAGCAAGGCTTTAATACGAATGTTTAAGCAGATGAAAGACTTCATCATTGAAAACCAAGATTTTATCGGTTCAAAAGAATTAGTACAAATAGCAATTCAAACAAATCAAAACACAAATGATATCGCAAGGATAGATAGTAAGATTAACACATTAGCTACTAAAGAAGATTTGAAAAAGGTAATGGATAATTTTATAGACCCGGAAACATATAAACATTTCCTCTTGATGAATGGAGATAAGATAGAAGCTGATGTTGCCTATACAAAAATATATAAATCAGCAAAGAAAAGCATTTATGTTATAGATAACTATATAGGACTTAAAACATTGGAACTTTTAAGAGCTGCAAGAGATAAGACTCAAATCATAGTCTTTAGTGATAATGTTAAGAACAAGGATATGCTTACAAAAAACATCTTAGATGATTTTAGAAAAGACTATCCTAATATAGACCTGAAACTGAAGATAGCAGGTAAAAAATATCACGATAGATATATAGCAATAGACTTTGGAACAGAAAATGAAGCCTTTTATCTTTGCGGAGCTTCGTCAAAGGATGCGGGAAATAAAATATCAAGTATTACCAAGATAGAAGAATCTTCTAAAGATATGTACCATGATATGTTTAGTAAGATGTTAAATAATAAAGACTTAAAAATTTAATATACAAAAATAAAAATCAAAATAATTTACGTAAGGCGGTAGAAGTAAAAACTATCGTCTTTTTTTATTTGAAGAAAGGTAGGAGAGTATGGCAGATAAAAGAATGTTTTCACTAAAGATAGTGGATAGCGACTTATTTTTGGATATGCCACTAAGTAGTCAATGCCTATATTTTCATTTATCAATGAGGGCAGATGATGATGGTTTTGTAAATAATCCTAAGAAAATCATCAAAATAATCGGAGCAAATGAAGATGACCTAAAAATACTTATTGCCAAAGGCTTTGTGATAGTCTTTGATCAGGGAATTATCGTCATTACTCATTGGAAGATAAATAACTTTATTAGAAAAGACAGATATAAGCCAACAATGTATATAGAGCAGAAACAGCAGATTTATCAGACGGAAAATGGAGCATATATTTCAGAAGAAAAAGTTGGTTGTCATCTGGTTAACCAAAGGTTGTCAAGTGGTCAACCCAGTATAGATAAGGGTAGATTAGATAAGGTTAGTATAGATAAGGGGAGAGGAGAAAAAGAAAACCAAGCAGCCCCAGTTTCTTTTTACGGAAAATATCAAAATGTTCGATTAACTGAAGAAGAATATCATAAGTTAAATGATAAGCTGCAAAGTCATACAGATACAATGATTGAAAAGCTATCAAGATATATTAAAAGCTCTGGGAAATACTATAAAGACCATTATGTAACAATCCTTAATTGGTATGAAGAAGATAAAGAAAAACTAACACAGAAAGGTTTAAATAAAAAAATGAACTATGACGTAGGCGAATCTTTATAGGTAAAAGAGGTGGAAAGGCATTATTAAAGACTTTAAGTATGAAAAGGTATCAAAGTATGCCAGAGATAATAAAAATGTAAATATGACACTTAAAAAGCGATTAGAAAATTAAAAATCTAATCGTCTTTTTTATTGAAACAAACAGGAGGGAAAATATATGCACGAAAATAAAAATGAACAGAATACAGGGATAAAAACTATAAAGAAAATTGGTAAAGCAACTTATGAGGTTGTTGTTCACTTTAATGAAAATGCGACGGAAACAATGCAAGACAAATTAAAACGCATAATGCTTAGAGAAATGGAGAGAGAAAAACATCAAAAAGTCGATAAAAATGATTAGAAAGTCCTTGACAAGTTGTTACAGGAAAAACTGCCAAGTCAATTCTAATATCTTGTGGAGCAAGACTTGCACCTTTTGATATAAGAGAGCTTAGAGAACTAATGAGCGAAGATGAATTAGAGCTTGATAAAATTGGAGATAGAAAAACTGCTTTATTCGTAATAATATCAGATACAGATGATACCTTTAACTTTGTAGTTTCAATAATGTATTCTCAACTATTTAATCTTCTATGTGATAAGGCAGATGATGTGTATGGTGGAAGACTTCCAGTTCATGTTAGGTGTCTACTTGATGAGTTTGCAAATATAGGATTAATTCCTAAATTTGAAAAATTGATTGCAACAATTCGTTCAAGAGAAATATCGGCAAGCATAATACTGCAAGCACAATCTCAATTAAAAGCAATCTATAAAGACCATGCAGATACAATAGTTGGTAACTGCGACTCTACACTCTTTTTAGGAGGAAAAGAAAAAACAACAGTAAAAGAATTATCTGAAACCTTAGGAAAAGAAACCATAGACCTATATAACACATCAGAAACAAGATCCAATCAAAAATCTTTTGGTCTAAATTACCAAAAAACTGGCAAGGAACTTATGAGTCAAGATGAAATAACTGTAATGGATGGCGGTAAGTGTATTTATCAGTTAAGAGGAGTAAGACCTTTTCTATCTGATAAATTCGATATTACAAAGCATAAGAATTACAAGTTGTTGGAAGATTATGATAAGAAAAACTTGTTTGATGTGGAAGAGTATTTAACAAATAGAGATAAAATAAAAATAAACAGGAACAGTTTGATTACAAGATTATGAATTAAGCCTAGGATAAAAATATTTTTGGTATAATATCTATATAAACCATGGAGGTAGGCATATGAGGTCTTATGAAAGTAAGGAAGAATTAAAAAATGAGATAAAGAAAACTTTTGGAAAATATATTTCAGAGTTTGATAATATCCCAGAAGAATTAAAAGATAAAAGAGTAGATCAAGTTGATAGGACACCAGCTGAAAATCTTGCCTATCAAGTAGGTTGGACAACTTTAGTTTTGAAATGGGAAGAAGATGAAAAAAAGGGAATTGAGGTTAAAACGCCATCTGACAAATTTAAGTGGAATCAACTTGGAGAATTGTATCAATGGTTTACAGATACCTATGCTCATAAATCGTTAAAGGAATTAAAAGAACAACTATCACAGAATATAGAAGATATTTACTCTTTGATAGATAATCTTACAGAGGAAGAATTATTTAAACCACATATGAGAAAATGGGCAGATGAAGCAACAAAAACTGCAACTTGGGAAGTATATAAATTTATCCATGTAAATACAGTAGCACCATTTGGAACATTTAGGACTAAGATTAGAAAATGGAAAAAACTTAATAATTTTGTGAATGTAATTAAATAATAAGGTTGGTGCTTTAATTGAATTATGAAAAATTTAAAAAAATAATAAATAGAAAAACTTCTATAATAGTATTAGATACAAATGTAATACTTGACTTAGCTCGATATTCATTATACAGTAGCAAAAACATATTAGAAATTTTCAAGGAGTGTAAGGATTTAATATGGATTCCGAATCAAGTGTATAAAGAATTTAATAAAAATAAATATAGCGTATTCGGACAATTGAAAAAAAAGTATCAAAATTTTGAAAAAGATTTACTAAGAGTAATTGAAAGGAGTCAAAAAAATTTAGAGAGTGTCTTGATTAAATCATCTAAATATAATTATTTTGGAAGAAAAAATTTGGAGAATGATTTAAATAACAAGTTAGTTGAATTAAAACAAATAATCAAATCTTATAAAAATAGTGTTGGTATTGAATATGATGAAATAACAACAGATTCTCCTGAAATAATTAAAGATATAGATAATCTTATTTCATATTTAGAAAAAAATAATAGGATAGGTAATAGGATAAGGTTTAGTGAACAATTAAAAATTATTAGAGAGGGTGAACTTAGGTATAAATATAAAATTCCGCCTGGATATGAGGACATTAATAAAGATGGAGTTGAAAAATTTGGAGA
>OKCD01000079.1_pt1 | contig 29652 bp, 32 predicted proteins | sample 1611611 | NCBI WGS metagenome assembly OKCD01 (sample SAMN04436756, study PRJEB24849) | human gut metagenome | biome: human gut; feature: NICU; material: stool | host: Homo sapiens | place: USA: Saint Louis, MO | collected 2011-02-15 | reverse complement strand
AATCCCGACACGTCAACTCCCCAAGGAGTTGACAAAAACATAGGAACACCCCCCCAGCTTATTTTCCACGCCGGCTTTGGCATTGCCGGAGTTCAGGATTTCGTCTTGCGATTCACGCCAGCGGGCAAGGCAACGTTCGATGCGCTTGTACCCGATTAGAGCCGGATCCAATCCGGCTTCACGGAACATGCGCACGGGTGAGGCACCTTCGTTGTAGTGGACTACACAGTAACGCTTGAAATCATCGGTATAGGTGATGCGCTTCGCCGTGGCTTCCGCCACTGCCGACAACGACTTCAGATACTTGATCTCCTCGGGGCTAAAAGTCCCTCCACCACTGGTCATCCTCATCCCTTACACTCGTTGGAAGGCTCATTGCACACCCCCCTTGATTATGGGGTGAATGCCATAGTTCGGGATAGTAATACTTATAATTCGGACATGCCTAACCCCTAGTAGGGTCGTTTTTATCCCCGTTTAAGTGGAGCCTGAGTAGTGGCTGGACGGCAACTGAACGATAATCGGCCCACGAATGGGGTATACAGGCCCATCCTTCACCTCCCCTACGATTGTGTTCGCTTGGCGATTGTTACCGAGCCTGCGTGAAACGTTTGTTGTGGTGAAACACAAGTTATTTTCGATGCCCGGCCCCATTACATTCAAATCAAAATGCCATACATTGCCCATAAGATTCGGAGATGGCCTACAAGTCATCCGTATGAAATGCCGCCAATATGACAAATGGCCGATCTGAATAATCAGATCGGCCATTGTTATAGCTGCTCAGTTACAAGCAGCAGTCAAGCTCACGCGTTGAGAGCGCGCTTGGTGGAACGGGACTTGACGAACACGGTCACCGCGGCACCCGCGATCAGCAGACCGATCACGGAGAACAGCATGGTTCCGGCGGCACCGGTGAGCGGCAGCTGGGTGATGTTCTTGACGTTGGTGACCTGGAAGGTGCCCTTGTTGTCCTTGGACAGGTTCCAGGCATCCTTACCAGCGAAGGTGGCAGCAGCATCTGCGGTTGCACCGGTAGTGATCGTGAACTTGCCAACGAAGGTGCCGTTGTAGCCAGTCGGGACCTTCGTCTCAATCACGGTGTAGGTGGTGTTGAGCTTAAGACCGTTCAGAGTGTACTTACCCTCAGCGTTGGATTGCAGTGTGTCCGTGGCGCCTTCAGGGTAAATGCCATCAGCATTGGCGGTCGGCAGAGAATACGCACCGTTAGAGCCATTGAACTTAAGCGGAGTCTTCGCTTTGAGCTCGTCAGCGGACAGACCGCTAACATCGCCTTCGTACACTTGGAACTCAGCACCAGTCAGAGCAGCAGCGTTCTTGTCGACTTTCTGCCAAGTCACGGCACCAGCCTTGGTGGTTTCTTCCTTGCTGCTCTTCAGGTCGACAACGCCGGCAGCGGCGAGAACGCCAGTGGCGTTGTTCACGGACGGCGCGGCGCCCGTGATAGCAGTGCCAGCGAGAATCGGAGCATTGCCATTCCACACGAGCTTGTGAGTGTCATTATCTTCGACGACCAGCTTTCCACTCTGGTCGACAATCAAGTACAGACCACCCTCAGCGAAGGTGAAGGTCTGGGTCTTGCCACCGTTAGAAGCCGTCGGGGTAATGTCCGTGACAGCCAGATCCTTAAGCGCGTTCACAAAAGCGGTGGTCTGCGCGGCAGTCAGGGTAGTGTTGCCCAGCCAGGCCCACTCGTTCAGGGAATCACCCTTGGTCTGGTCGTTGTAACCAGCAGCAGCGAAAGCAGCATCCACTGCCTCACCGGAGACCAAACCCTCCAGCTCAACGCCAGTGTTGCCATCAGACACATACTTGGCGAGCTCAACGTACTTGAACATGCGCAGGTTAGCCTGCAGGTCAGCGGTGTCAACCGGCTTGGTGTAGAACTGGTTTGCATCCGTGGCGTTGACTGTGATAGTCGTGCTGGAGATGTTGGCCTCAGCCGCGTTGGCGGTGGTGGCGCCGAAGGCCATGCCACCGAGCAGGGTGGCCGCAGCAGCGACACCCGCGAAAAGCTTCCTCAACTTCATGAGAAACCCTCTCTTCCTTATTGTGATTGATTTTCTTGCAATCGCGGAGGCTGCAGACCCACAGCAGGGCCTCCGTGATCCGCAAATCCTTATTGTTTTTTCGGGAGGGAAGCCTTCATTGCCCCCCTCAGTCCGCCTTCGGCGGCCAGCTCCCCTCAGCGAGAGGAGCCAAAACCACCTCAAGTTTCTTGAAATCAGACCAGCTGACGCTTACGCCAAACCGTGTAGCCCGCAGCAGCCAGCAGGGCCAGCAGGCCCAGGCCACCGCCGAACACCATCCAGTCACGACCAGTCGTGCCACCGGTCAGCGGCAGACTGGAGATAGCCACATACTTGTTCGTGAACTGTGCCGACTCCGTATTCGTTCGGTCGGAATCGTTCTCGCCGTACTCGTAAGAGACAACGGCATCCGTCCTGGAGACCGTGACCTTGACGGTCACCTTATCGTTGTCATACTTCCAACCGGCAGCAGGCTTTTCGGTGTCCTCCGAAGCCTCGAACGTGTAGACCAAATTGTCAGCACCGGTCGGAACCCTGAACTTCAGGTCCCCATTGCCGAAGCCAACCGTCGCGCTCGCGCCGCTAGCAGTCAATTCGTCCTTGGACACAGTCGTAGTCAGTCCATTGTTGGCCAAGCCGGTAACGTCAGCGCACTTACCAGCATTCGTATCCGTGCTATCCACGCACTTCAGGTTGAAGCCGAAGTCCGAATTAGCAGCATGTCCCTGCACAACCTTCGTCACCTTGACATCCGAAGCGGGCAAGGTCACGTAAGAAGGCGTGTTGGTTACCGTGAAGGCACCGGATTGTGCGGTCAAACCTTGTAGCTTGAGGTCAGTCTTATCAACCTTGGAGTCATAGCCTTCAACCTTGACCTCGGAAACCGAGTATGTGTGCCCCTCAGGGCCGGCAGGCACCGTGAACTCGTGAGTCCAGTTGCCGGCGGCATTCAGAGTTGCTGAACCGTTGGCATAATCCTCGCCGTCCTGCTTGAGCTGGACCTGCACGGAATCATTCGCGTGATTCTCGTTGTCGTCGGACCAAGTCTTCGTCACCGTAATCTTGGAGACCGGAAGGGTGATGGTCGGCTTCTGCAGGTAGGCGGCGGTCTGCGGATCGCTCGTCGTCGTGCCGCCCTGCGAGGAGGTCACCACGGTCTTGTAGTCGACAGTGGCGCTGGAGTTGTCGTTCGTGTAGAAGTTGTTGTCGCCGGAGGCATTGGCATCGTCCTTGTGGTTCTTAACAGCCTCGTCGAACGCAGCCTGCGTCGGCTTGACATTGAAGCTCACCGTGTAGGTGACGCCGTCCTCAAGCGTGTCGTCGTTGGACATGACCGGCCAAGACACGGTGCCATCAGCCGCAACCGTCGCCTCCGGGGCGTCATCCCACGCCGTGATCTGGCCGTTCCGGGTCTTCGTGTACGTGAAGCCCGCGGGCTCTCCATTCTCGGAGGCGCTGTCGGAGCTCACGACCCAGCTGGACAGCCTGTCGTGAATCGTCACGTCGGCATACTCAGCCGTCTTGGTGATCTCCTGATAAATGGACTCGAAGATGTTGTTCAGCTGGCCGGCATCCGTGGCGGCCTTGTAGTAGCTGCTGCTCTCGGCGCGGTCACCGAGATTGACGCTCCAAAACTTATTCCCCCACCAATCCTCACTGCTCGTTGCAGTGGCATCCGGGTAGTTGCTGGAGATGCCGTGCATGTACTTGTTCAGGTCGCTCGTGGTGTCGCCGGGGTTGGCACCGCTGACGACGCCGATCGAGTAGATGGTCGTGCCGGCGTCCTTCAGGCTCTTCGCCTTGTTCACCGCGGTGGCGGCGACGTCGGGGTCAAACCCGCTGCCGTGGTTCGGCTCGCCGTCGGTGAAGAAGATGACGACCTTCTTCGCGTTGGCGCGAGGCTGATACGTTAGCGCCGCCTGGGCGCGGTTGAAGGCGTAGTCGGCGGAGGTCGCGCCGGACGCGCTCAGGCCGTTAACCGTGCTCGTCAGTCCGGAGACGTCGTACGTCAGGTTGCTGACGATCTGCGTGTAGTTGTAGGAGGACCAGCCTTCGCGGTAAAAGTCATTGCCGACGCTGGTCTTCTCGGTGCCGGCGAACTTCACCAGGGCGATGCGGTTCCGCTGGCTCTGGTCGGTAATCTTCGCGTTCTCTGCAGCCGTCGCATTGATGAATTTATTGACCGCGGTCTTGAGCGAGTCAATCTTCGTAGGCTGGTTCCAACCGCTAGCGATCTTTTCGGCCATCGAACCGGACACATCCAACACCAGCACGATGTCGAGTGGCTGGTTCGTCACGATCTCGCCCGTACCCGCGCTCTTCGCACCGGTGACGTTCAACGCCACCTTGTACGTGCCGTCTCCATTGGCGGTAACGGTCTTCTCGCGGGCCGGAGCAGACAACGTCGGATCATCCGGCACGCCGTTTGTTCCCTCGGTGGAAAGAGGAGCAGGCGCGCTGGCGGCCGCCTTCTCATCGGTGGTCTGCGATTGTGTCGTGGAGGCATTCCCATCGTCCGCCATGGCGGTCGCGCTCACACCGGCGACGCCACCGAGCATCGCCACGGCGGCAACGATCGCCACTAACCGTTTGCCTTTCCTGCCCGCCGCGGCCCCTACCGCTGCGAACCATTCTGCAATTCTCTTCATAACCTTGCCTGTCTCTTACGATCACGTACGCCAAAACCCGGCGTTACGCTTATAAGGCGTTACGGTATTAAGCAAAAAGCACGAATGCGTACACCCGGGTAGAGGGAATTTTTTACCCGACACTGAAAAGAACCTTGGAATTTTTGAAAAGTGGCACCCTCGTCATCCACCCTGCGATAACGCACTTTTCTTCTCGACGGGGCGTGCCGGTCCCACCATCTGGGAACTGAGGCGGATTTGCCGCCGCTGCGCGGGGGCCGGAGTTACTGACGACCGTCAGTATGCCACTGCTCCGCATGTGTGCAGTATCACATACCGCTACGCATACACGGAGACATACTACATGCAATTTCTGTGAACGCAAACATACGACTCACCAAGGCCGTGTTCTGTTGCGGGCGGTGGTGTTACGGGCAATGTTGTGGGTAGTACCCTAGCCACAAACCTATATAGTGGAGCGGATGACGGGAATCGAACCCGCGTAATCAGTTTGGAAGACTGATTACGCGAACGCTTCCACGCCTTGCACCACAAGCCTTGTCGCATCTCCAGCCAGCCGAAGTCATGCTATGGTCATGCTACCGGATTGTCTTTTTCCAAACCCCTCATGTGAGGAGTTCTTACGGCCAAGATATCAATAAAACGCCGACCTGCAAAATCTGGTTTGATTAATGATACGCGAAATTCGGCCTTGCCCAGTCCGCAGACCAGGCAAGGCCGAATTATTCACGGTACTTTGCAGCCAATCTATCGCCCGAAAATATAGCTCATGCCGCGAGAGTGAACTTGGCTTTGAGTGTGCTGGCTCCGATGATGGCACCAGCGAGTACCCCGAGTGCATTGAGCGTGGTGACGATGGCATCGACGTAAGGTAATCCCCACGCCGGGCCGACCGTGCCCACGAAGAGGGCAAGGGCCGGGAACACGAGTGCGGTGAGCCATTTCAAAATGTCGTACAGCTTGTCGGGGATGAGCCATGCAGGGACTGCGGGGTCGTCTCCGGCTGTGAGTTTGGCGATATTCTTGAGCTCGTTTTCGTCGGACATTATTATTCCTTCCTTTGTCGGGAGTGAGGGCCGCGATCGGATTCGCGGCCCTGCCAGGTTCAGTAGTGGATGACGGTGCCGGCTCGCACCAGGTTGGGGTTGCTGATGCCATTGGCGGCGGCCACGCGGGCACTGTCGGCTCCGAAGTGGTTCCACAGGCAGTCGCCCGCGGTGATCACGATGGATCGGCGGCCTGTGTTCGCCGCGCTGTTGCCGTTGGCGCCGCCGAGGCTGAGCTTCTGGCCCGGGTAGATGACGTAGGGGCTTCGGATGCCGTTGAGCGCGGCGATGGTCGTCCACGGCACTCCGGTTCTGGAGCCGATGAGACGGAGGTATTCGCCTCGCTGCACGACCCAGTATCCGCTGCCGTTTCCGGTGCCGCCGTTGCCGCGCAGCCTCTGGTTGACGATGGCCATGACCTCCGCGTACCGGTTGCCGAGCAGCTGGCGGCGGGTCGGGTCGTTGCCATAGTCGCCGCGGATCACTGCGGTGGCCAGCGACTGCGCGTCGCCGACGGGGGCTCCCTGCTGCGGGGTCGGGCTCGGGGTGGCGGGGTTCGCGGCGCTTCCGGCCTTGCTGCCAGCGTAGCGGGCCCAGGTGCCGGCGTCGCCGTAGAACCAGTTGACGTCGATTCTCGATCCGATGCCGGGCACGTTGCCGGAGCTGGAGTACTGCCACGCGGCGGCGAACGGCCAGGGCGAGACGCTGTAGGGCACGGCCCCCGGGTCCCGCAGGGTCTCGCCGGCGTAGCCACGCGGGTAGCCGGCGACCCACAGGCCGTAGTTGCCGTTGGCCACGCTCGTCCAGTCGGTCATCTGGATGACGCTGGCGCTCATGTAGATCATCGGCTTGACGCCCCATGCGGCCTCGACGCGCTGCAGCCAGCGCAAAGCCCACCAGCTCCACGTCTTGTAGGAGCCGGACGGCTCCCAGTCCGACACGGGAATCACCCCGTCATGCATGTAGCCGCGCGTCTGGCTGACGAACCAGTCGGCCTCCGCCTCGGGACTATTGCCCAGGTCGGGGCGGGCGAAATGGTAGACGCCGCGACGGATGCCGTTGGCCTTGAGCGACTGCATGGTGCAGTCGGCTACCGAATCGGTGTACCCGTTGCCTTCCGTGACCTTCACGAACCCGAAGTTGACGCCGGACGCTTTGGCGGTCGCGGCCTGGCCGCTGCCGACGCAGCCCTGCCATTTGCTGATGTCCGTGCCGCTATCCGCGAACGCGACGCCCTGCGCGAACACCAGGGCCATCGCCGTCAGAACCGCGGCCAGCATGGCCGCCAGTCGGCGGCGCGGCTTCGCGTGGCGGGGCTTGCCCCTGTTGAAGGACGCGCTGAGCTGAGAACGGGTTGGAAAATGGCCGCTTTGCCTTGCGGGAGTAGGGCTGAGCGGCTTTTTTCGTTTTAACCAGTTTTAACGGTTTTTAACCTGTTTTTACGGAAAATGTGGGCAAAATGTGGGCAGAAATCGAGCCCGCGAAGCCCTCTGCCACAACGCGAAATCGGCCCCGTCCGGCAGCAGTCAAGCTCTGTGCGAGCTGTCTGCGATGCCGGACGGGGCCGAACTATGTGTGGTTATGCGGCGCGGTCGAGGCGTTGTTTGATGGCGCTGACGCCGATGAGAGCGCCGGCGAGGATGCCGAGCGCGTTGAGCGTGGTCACTATCGCGTCCACGTGAGTCCAGCCCCATGCGGGGCCGACCGTGCCCACGAACAGGGAGAGTGCGGGCAGGACGACCAGTCCGACCCATTTGAGCACGTCGTAGGCCTTGTCCGGGATGAGCCAGGCCGGCGCACTCGTGTCGGTGATGGTGGTTTCGTTGGTTGAGTCAGTCATTTGTTTCTCCAAATATATGGATGAGGTGATACCGGCCGGCACCGTCGTTCGGGCGCCGGCCGGTATCGGTTTCAGTAGTGCAGGATCTCGCCAGGGTAGATCAGGCTGGGATTGCCGCTCCGGTATCCGGTGAGCTGGGTCCAGTTGATGCCGAGCCGCGCGCCGATGCCGGACAGGGTGTCGTCCGGCCGCACTGTCACCGTGCGGCCGCCGTTGCCGGCGGAAGCGGCGCCGCCGTTGTGGCAGACGGTATCGCCGGGGAACACGCGGTTCGGATTGCCGCTCGGGACGCTGACGTTCCACCAGTCGGGCCAGAACATCGAGACGTACTGGCCGGACTGGATGACGAGGCAGTCCGGACCGCAGGAGCCGGTGGACGGCTGCGGCGTCGGTTCTGGCGCAGGTTCGGGCGCTGGCGTCGGGTTGACGGTGCCGTCGGGTCGGCTGCCGGCGTACGCGTACCAGGTCTCCAGATCGCCGTACACGACGCTCAGGTCGAGGTTGCCGGACCAGCCGTTGACGTGTCCGGAGCTGGTGTACTGCCAGGCGACCGCGAACGGCCAGTTCTGCAGCACCGGCTGCCGGCTCGGCGGGTTGAACCCGTAGATCGGCGTGTAGCCGAGCGTGTACGCCGCGACCCACAGTCCGACGTTCCGCTGGACCAGCGGCGACCAGTCGTAGCTGTTCTCCGTGCTCTGGTTCATGTAGATGATCGGAATCGTGTTCCAGCGTGCGCGCACGGCGTCTACCCACTGCGCGGCCCACTCGACGTTCCACGGCTGGGAGGGCTCCCAGTCGAGGATCGGGACGATGTCCCTGCCGATGTATCCCTCGGTGTTGCGGTTGAACCATTCGGCCTCGGCCTGCGGGCTGTTGGCCGTGTTCGCGAAGTGGTAGACGCCCACGCCCTGGCCGGCAGCGAGCGCCTGCTGGACCACGCGGTCGCAGTCCGGGTTCACGTAGTTCGTGCTTTCGGTGGCCTTGGCGACCACGATCTGCGCGCCGGTGGTGGTCACGTTGATGCCCGTCTGCCACGAACTCACGTCGATCATGTCCGCGGCGAGCGCGGACGCGGGCGACAGGCCCAACAGGACGGCCGCGAGCAGGGCGATCACGCGGATGATGATGTTCGGACGGTTCTTGTTACGGACCAATATCCTCTCCTTTCGTTCATTGGATATGACGAGGCCCCGGCCGGATGATCCCGGACCGGGGCCAAACTTTTTATGCGGCGTCGCTTCCTACCAGCGGTCGTCGCCGCCATGGACCACGAGCCACACGGCGATCACGAGCAGGGACACGACGATGACGGGGACGTTCACGGTTCCTCCCTTCTGAGTTCGCGCATCTCCTCGCGCAACTGCAGGTGCTCGCGCTCCGAGTTCGAGATGCGTTCGTTCACCGTCTTGAACTCACCGTTCATGTCGTCACGCAGCCCGTCGATCGCGTCCATGACCCGCTTGTGCTTCTCGTCCATGTCCACGCGCAACGGCGCCTGATGGTCGTTCGTGATCTCCCACTTCGTGGCCGACTGCTGGTCACGCAGCCCGCGGATCTGACGGGACTGGATCACCGCCACTATGACCGTGGCCAGGCTCGGCACGACGGCGATCAGGATCACCGCCCACAACGGGGTGCCTGCTGGAGGGGTCATGGATCGTTCCTTTCGGCGTATGCTCTGAGGTATGAGTGATGACGTGTTGACGCCGGGTGGTCAGGTGAAGGCCATCGGCGAAGGTGTGGAATCGGCCGGCAAGGGTGTGGAGCGTGCGACGACGGGCATTTCGAAACTGGTCACGTCGATCAGCGAGGCTGTTCGGTCCGGGGACGGAACGCGCGGAAAGCAGGCGATATTCCGCAAGTCCGTCGGGGACGCGCGCCGCTTGTTCGGCGACGACGTGCTGTCCGATGAGGAGGAGCACGCGCTGGCCTGGGAGTACGTGCGCACGGTCAACGGTTTCGAGAACCTGAACGCGGTGGGACGCATGGCCGAGGACGCGTGCCGTGCCGGCAGCGTGGATGTGTCCGGCGTCGATCGGCTCCAGCCGGACTGGTGGGACGCGTTCGAGGACGGCGCCTCGCACGCGTACGACGACGAGGTGCGGGCCATATGGGCCCAGCTGCTGGCCGGTGAGATCAACCGTCCTGGAACGTTCTCGAAACGGACATTGACGACGTTGAACAACATGTCACCGCTTGAGGCCCAGCGTTTCCGGGAACTGTGCTCCTGGTGCTTCGATGTGCGCTGCGAAGGCGAACCTCCCTATGCCGTGCCCCTGCTGGCTCAGGTCGACGGCAAAGGAAGGACTTATGGCGGATTCCCGTTGCCGCGCGGGACGGTCCTTGAGGACGCGGGGCTCGTCACCCAGTCAACCGGGCGGAAAATCGTGTTCCGGCCTGGCCCAAACGCCATCATCGTCAACGGCGACGTACGACAGGTATGGAACAGCGAGAGGCACACCGTCTGCTTCATGTCCGGATACTCATTGACATCGACTGGACGCGAGTTGGCGTTGCTGTGCGCCCACGGGACCGCGGAAGATGATATCCCGCGCCTCATCAGCGAACGGTTCGAGAACGATATGCCCACGATAGGGCAGTGGATTGTGCTGAACCCACCGTCCGGATCGTCCGAGTTCGTCCCATCAGCCGTCCATGAGACGGAACGGGCTCACCTGTACCGGTGAGGCCCGGAACATCCAGTCGCATCGGGGGATCGTCCCGTCGGCCGTCGGGTTGGCGATCTCGCCGGACGCGGCGCTGAAGTACCGGATGTAGTGTGACGGGACGCGCCCCGCCTATCGGTCGGGTTCGTCGAGTGGGACGCTGCCCGTGAGCTGGATCCATCCCTCGTTGCTCCGGATGGCGCCGGGGCCGATGGCGATTCTCCCGTACGCGTCGATCTCCAGCACCGGTCGCGCGGTCCATGATCTTCGCGGTCACGTCGCCATCGACCCGGCATCACCACCTCCACGAGGTCACGATACTTCCTTACAGGGTTCTGAGGAAGTGTTCGATGATGGTGCTCCGGTATTCGTGGGCCTTGGCGTTGGGGTGGGCGTCGGCGTCGGACAATCTGAACGCCTTGTTGCGCAGTTCCACAGCACGCGGGCTGACGTCGATCCCGTTGCGTCCGCCGATTCCCATGGGCACGGACGGGTCGCCCTTGAGGTCCAACCAGGGCACTCCCCAGTATCGGCAGATGTCCTTGATCGCGTCGGCGTATGTCTCGGTCATCCACGCGTCCGGTATGATGACGCCAATCTTCGCGTACGGCATGTCGGTCAGGAAACGTTCGAACACGGTGTTGTACGCGCCCCACAGGGTCGTGTTGCCGGTGTCCTGTCTGGAGCCGATCTGTTCGGCGGTTAAGTTGTATTCGTTCAGGCCGAACATGAGCGTGATATAGTCGACGTCGTTAGGGACAGCTAGGTAACGTTCCACGGAGAACGGGTTGTTCGCCCCTTCGATGTTCGTAAAGTCGCTGCCGGATATGGCCTCGTTGACTAGGGTCATGCCGTTGCGCTTGGCAATCCACCACGGATAGGATTTCACGGTCCCGAGGTCGTGGTCATAGTCGTCGCCGGTCAGTCCCGCGCCTGCGGTGAAGCTGTCACCGCAGGCGACGTACTTCTTTCCGTACAGGACGTTCGATGCATAGGACGCCACGTTCCTGGAATCGATGTAGTCGCCGAGTGCCACCGGAGCCGTCGAGACGACCTGGAATTTGTCCGCATCCGGAACGACGTATCCCAAGAACCCGAACCGTATGTACGCGCCACCGATCCTCCTGCACTCGCGCAGGGGCACGGTAAATTCCACGCTCGTGATTTTACTCGTGTCCTCGTTGTCGCCGAGGATGCGGATGAATTCGTAGTCGCGATTGTAGAGCGCGGCGGCGCGCGACTCATACGCCACCATGGTCCTCACGGTGATGTACGTGTCTCCGAGCAGGTCGAGGTCGATGTAGTCGGACGTGTACCCAGAGTCAAATGGGGTGGCACCGCCCGATTGGTTCAGGAACGCGCCGGACGTCATCTCGTCGTACCTCGGGCTCAGCACGGTCTCGTCGCCGAGGAGAAAGCCACGCCCGTACACCAGGCCTTCCACGTCGGACAGGACGCCGCCGACGGCGTCCGACACCCTGCCGACGTTAAGCGCGGTCGCGTACCTGCCGTCCAGCATCCACCGTATGGCCTCGCCGTCCTTCTCGCGCAGCGACAGCGTGACGTCCGAGGTTGAATCCGTCCATGCGAACGACTGGGCACGCATGTACGAGGCGCCACCCGGCACTTGGAACACGTACTCCCCGTTGAGGTTATCGGTTCTAACGCTCCCGACATTGCGCATCAGCGAATCGTAGAAGAATACGAACGGCGCGCCGTTGGCCGATCCCGTGTACACGTACTCCTCGCCGGCCGACGCCATGACCACGTCGGTCACGTAGCATAGGACCCCGTCGACGGTTTTGTATCCTATGCCGCTGTCGTGCAGTACCTCGCCCCTGTGTAATATGACGCGCACGCCCGACACGCCCGACGCCGACGCCTCGCTCACCGAAACACACAATCGCGCCTGCGCCCTGACTGCCTCGCCGGCCGACCCGTACGTTGTCCCGTCCGCGCCCACGCGCACGTCCCTCAACTCGGTTCCCACGTCCCCGCCATCCGACCCGGACGCGACGACCACGTCCAAACGGGACGACAGGGCGTTCAGACGGTCACGCATGTCCCCGGCCAGTTCGGAGGCCGCCGTGCGACCCGCCTCCAAACCCGCCGCGCCGCCTGCCGACCTCGCCACGGCCGCCACGTCCGACGACACGGGCATGTTCGCCTCCATGATGTCCACTATCTGCTCCGTCATATCAAATCCTTTCGCGAGACTTTCAATCCGACAGGGCGTAATAGCCCCAGCCCAACGTGCGTCTGGTCCCGCCGTCCGGCGACGTGACCGTGACCTTCCACTGACCGCACCGGCGCGACGCCCACACCGCGTCCGCGAACGCCGAAGGCGGGATGTCCGCAATCGCATACCCGTCCGATGTCATCTCCCCGCACGCACGCGAATACCACAACTCCGAACCATCCGGACTGCGCAGTTCGACCACGCCGCTCCACGAGCTCAGATCCACCGCTTTCACGGTCCCGTCCGGATACCTCTGCCGCCACCGGCCACCCAAACGCTCGCTGTCCCCACGCACCAGGCGCAGGTCCGCGCGACCCACCTTCCTGCCGAAAACTGCCATCAGATGCCTCCGATCAATCCACAGGTCACGCCGGCGTGCCCTGTTCGAGCTTGCCGACCCTCGCCTCGAGCTTGTCGAACCTGTCGTCCACCTTCGCGAAGTTCGCGTTCAGGGTCGGGACCAGGTTCGTGTTGATATACGAGCGAATGCTGTTCTCAAGATTGCTTTGCATCTGGCCCAGCTGGGTCTGTTGCGACTGCAATGTGCTGAGCATGCTCGCCTGCTGGTCCTGCACCGACTTCAACTGCTTCTGCTGCGCCGCGAACTGATCCTGCTGCTCCTTCAGCATCCGCTGCTGCTCGGCCAACTGTTCCTGTTGCTGCTGCAGTATGACCTGCTGCAGGCCCTGTGCCTGGGTGAGTTCGTCGAGTTTCGAGGTCAGTTGGGTCAGTTCGGTGCCGGTGGGCCGGTTCGCCTCTTTCTTCGATGCCTCGCGTTTGCGTTGCGCGTTGACCTGACGGGAGGCCCAGTCGGCGCCCGGCGACGAGTACACGCGGGTCAGATCGGTGACCGGCGTATCCAAGGGTTCGCCCTTGTCGGCGTCGACGCTCGTGACGACGGCTTGTGCGAGGAGCCTCATACCTTCGTCGTTTGGGTTGATGCCGGTGGCGTGCATGTCGTGGTCGGAGCCACAGATGGCGCGCATGTTGTGGATGACGAGCGCGTCGGCCGAGGTGCCCGCGAGGGTGATCGCGGTGAGCACATGCCCCTGTCGCGCGATCGCCTCGGCATCGGTGGCATCGGGGATGCAGCCGGGACCTACGCCCACGACGATGCGCGCCACGGGAAACAGCCTCTTGGCTTTGGCGATCGTGTCCGCGACCGTCTGCTGCATGTTGGCCAATGACTCGTAGGAGTCGGTCAATCCGGCCATCAGGAACACGTAGCCGACCTGATCATGTGGATAGCCGGCATCCGCGTTGGCCGCGTCGAGCTGCATACTGATGGTGTTGCCGTCGATCAGGTATCCGGCGTTGGTTTTCGCGTAGTTGTGTTCGGTCAGGTTCAGTTCGCCGCTGGCCAGCGTGCTGTACCGTTTCGCCGTCGCACTGGCACCAGTGCCCTGGGTGACGCTGTCGCCGCACCATACGGCGTGCGTTCCCGCCGGTATGGCGCGGGTCTGGTTGATTCCGCTCACGTCTCGTTCCTTTCCTGGGCCTGCAGGGTGAGCCAGTCGCTGTCTGCCGAGCCGCTCAGGTCGGTGATCTTCAGTCTGAGCAACCGGGAGCCGAGGTGGTCGTCCTCGACGCGCAGGTCGGCATGATCGCCGACTTTCACATGGTGTTCCTCACCGACCTTGACCTTGTAGGTTTCCGCGGGGAACGCGCCCTGGGCGAGGTCTCCCAATGCGTGGGCCTGCAGCGTCTTCAAATCGCTGACCGTGGTGTGCGTGGTATCCGCGGACTGGCAGAACAGGTAACCCTGGTCGGTGAGCCGGGCGGTGGTGCGCCGGCACATGAGGGTCTTGTCGCCGTCCTTGCCGCCGGTGAGCCACGCCTGCGAGGTCATCGACCCGCCGGCCCCAGCCACCGAGGAGAGGATGACGCGCTGGCCGGGTATCACCGCGTTCCACTGGTGCGTTGAATCAATGAGCTCGTTTCCGGCATGCAGGTCGAATATGAGACTCCCGTCGGGTTTGACACGCGGGTCGAAACGTATCTCGATGCCGTGTTCGAGGTTGGTCAGGTCGAGGATCCGGTCGGCGCAGGTGGCCAGATCCCACGCGTAGTAGGTGCGGGTCCTGTCGCCACCGGTCGTCGCGGGCAAGCCGATGGGCAGGCTGCCCCATTGCATGGCCTCGGCGGTCAATCCGCGTGCGATGTCCGCGTAGCTGCCTTTCAGGGTGAGGTCCATGTCTCCGGCGGGGTGTTTCTCGTCGAGGAGCATGCTCCCGTCGCGCCACGAGTCCTTGAGCGCATGGTTGATGACGAGTCGTTTGGTCAGCAGGGTCAGGCCGCCGCCCACAGTGAGCTTCAGGCTCCGGTTCTCGGCATCCCACTCCCAGTCCGTCAACGGGCCCGCATGCACCACTTCGAAACCGCCATTGGTGGCGCGTTGCAGCGCGATCAGCGCCTTCCAGCAGCGCAGGGATTCGAACAGTCCGAGTCTGGCGGCGGTCCGCGTGTAGTCGACGGTCACGTTCATGGATCCCGGCTGGTTCAATGATTCCGTCCAGTCGGCCGCCGTGTAGGGCAGCCGGTAGAGATGCCGGCCGGTGACCGGCTCGTACACATGCACCGTCAACGGGGCAAACTGTGATGCCATGAGGTCACCTCCATGCCGGTCGAACGATCATCAACACCGCTCCCCCGCCGACGACGACGGCCGATACGACGGCGCCGCCCGACGGGATCTGGAATGCGTCGTCATAGGTGACAATGCCCGCGCTGGGTATCATGTCCCGGAAATCCAATGCCAGATTCTGCGCATCGCCCTGCCATTGCACGCGATGCCCGGCATACGACAACGTCAGCGAGGTCGCATGCCCCGATATCCTCACGCTCGGCCACGTGGCCGCCGTGCCGGGGTTCTGGCAGCGGATCACGCCGCCTGATGTCGTGTAGGTGACCGGCTGCCCGTATTTCAGCGGGTCGGGGCAGGTGATGACCAGGCCGAATTCGAAGCCCTGTTCCTTCCATCGCATGGTGGGTTCGGGGTCGGCGGCGAGCATGCCGGTGAGTTGGCGTGTTCCTGCGGCGGTTTCCTCGATGATGGTCAGGGGTTTGCCGAACAGGGCGTTGATGCGGTCGCGTTCCTGTGCGGCTTCGGCGCTCGATAGGCCTCTGATTACGCAGTCGAGGCTTATCGAGCGTGGTTTCTGGGTGATGCGGCTGGGCCAGTAGTCGCCGTCCTGTTGCGGGATCGATGTGGTGGATTCTTTCATGCCGGGGGTGCCGAACAGGCCGGTGATGCCGTTCTTCTTGATGGCGTGGATGTGGTGTTTCCACCGGTAGTCGTCGCGCAGCGGGATGGTGTCGGTATCGGTGACGATGGTGATCCGGGTCACTGGCTACTCTCCTCCCCAGCCGCTTGCCGCGGCCTTGGTGCGCAGGTCGAATTCGTTGAATATGTCCGCGCTGTTCATGCCGTGCGCGTCGATGGACACGTTCACCGTGTTCCCCTCCAGCGTCCGCTGGCCGGCGGTGTTCTGCGCGGTGCCGGCTGGGTTGGTGACGGTGGCGGGTTTGACGCTCCGGTAGGCGAGTTCGACGCCGTTGGCGGCGGCTTGGGCACGCTGCATGGCGGCTTGTATCGCCTGTTCGGCCTTGCCCGCGTTGTCCGTGACGCCCTGGGCGAGCCCTTCCACGATGGCCTGGCCGGAATAGGTGGTCCATCCGCGTCCGCTGAACGGGCCGCGTTTGGCCGGCGAATGCGGGATGAACGAGCTGATCTTGTCCATCACCCATCCGATGGCATCGCCTGCGGCGTTGATCATCGACATGATGCCGTCGATCAGCCCCTGGATGATGGCCTTGCCGGCATTCCACAGCCAGGTGCCCGCGCCGGCGAGCGCCCCGAGGATGATGTCCTTGATGCCGGAGACGATGCCGCCGAGGGCTTGGACTGCTCCTGAGACGACTTGTTTGAAGCCTGCCCAGACTTGTGTCCAGTTGCCGTTGAGGATTCCGGCGATCATGTTGATGACGCCGCTGATGATGTTGACGAGGCCTTGTACGACGGTGCCGATCGAGTTGATGACGCCGGTGATGTACGGGAGGGTCGCCTGGATGGCGGGTAGCAGGGTCGCTTGGATGAATCCGATGATCGTGGTGATGATGCCGCCGACCACTGGTGCCATCTGGGTGACGGCGTCCATGATCGGTGTGAGTACGGTCGGGATGATCGGCATGAGGGTGGCGATGACCTGGCCGATGACGGGGATCAGTGCCGCGACGAATCCGGTGACGGCGGGCATGATTTGTTGGATCATGCCGCCGATCGCGGTAACCATCTGGTCGAATGTGGGTTTCAATCCGTCGAGGATGGTTTTGAACTGTTCGAGCAGCGGGTTGAGGGTCGCTCGGAATACCGATTGCAGTTGTGGGCTGGTGGCGATGAGTGCGCCGAGGCCTGCGGTCAGTATGCCGAGTGGGCCGCCGAGCATGGCCAGTGGTCCGCTCAAGCCGCCGAGCAGTCCGCCGAGCAGCGGGATCTTGGATAATAGTGGTGCGATGCCGCCGGCTCCCAGTGCGAGGAATGCCGCGCCGATTGGGGCGAGTACGGTTTTGAACTGGCTTGCCAGTCCGGTGATCTTGCCGATGGCCTGTTGGATGGGTTCGGGCAGGATTTTGGTGATTTCGCCGAGCATGCTGGGCAGGGAGGCGATCAGGCTTTTGACGATGACGCCGATGCGGGGGCCGATGTTCTTGATGACGGTTCCGATGCTGGTGACGAGCTGGTTGGTGAGCTTGCCCATGTCGGCGTCGTTCTTGCCGAGTTCGGTGAGCCAGTTCTGCCAGGCCGCCTTCATGCTGCCGACGGAGCCTTCGATGGTGGTGGAGGCTTCCTTGGCGGTGGTGCCGGTGATGCCGAGGTTGTTCTGGACCTCGTGGATGGCCTGCACGACGTCGCTGAATTTGTCGATGCTCAGGTCGCCGGCTTGGCCGTTGGCCTCGCGCAGCTTGTTGGCGTCCAAGATGAGGCGTTCCATCTCGGTTTTGGTGCCGCCGTACCCCAGTTTGAGGTTGTCGAGCATCTGGTAGTTGCCGCGCGCCAGACTCTGGTAGGTCTGCTGGATGCTGCCGAGGTCGGTGCCCATCTTGTTGGCGTTATCCGACATGTCGACCATGGCGGTGTTGCCGAGTTCGGCGGCCTTGGAGGTGTCGCCGCCCAGCGAGCTGATCAGCGAGGCGCTGAAGCTGGTGATCTGCGCCATGTAGTCGTTCGCGGATACGCCGGCGTTCTTGTACGCGTCGGCGGCATACGCCTGCACGGTCTTGGATGAATCCTTGAACAGGGTGTCGATGCCGCCGACCGCCTGCTCGTAGCTGGCATACGCGCCGACGGCGCTTTTGCCCACCCCGATCAATGCGGTGCCGAGCGCCCCCACGCCTGCGGCCAGGCCGCCGACACTGAGCGTGGCCAAGCCCTTGACGGAGTCGCCCACGCTCGACAGTTTCGCCTTGATGTCGGTGCCGACCGCTCTGAACGCGCCTTTGATGCCGTTGGCGGCGCTCGACGCCATGGGGGCGATTTTGTCGAACACGTTGCCGACCGCGCTGCCCACGGGGGCGAGGTATCCGCCGATCGCGCCGCCAACCGCCTTGAACGGCGTGGCGATGGTGCCGGCGAACTTGCCGATGGCGGCCTTGGCGGGCGCGAACCGCTGGTTGAGACCGTAGGAGAAGTCGGTGCCGAGCTGCTTGGCGATGGCGGCGCCGTTCTTGAACGGAGCGGCGATCATGCCGCCCCATTTGCCGACCGTTCCGGTGATGGTGCCGGTCAGCTTATGGACCGCGCCGCCGATCCTGCCCATGACGCCCGCACCGTCGAGCATGGCCATGTCGGCGTTGACCCACCCGGCGCGGAACTTGCTCAACCCGCTGGTGATCGGACCGCTGATCGCGCCGGCGAGGCTGCCGAACGCTCCGGCCAACCCGGTGGCGTTGTCCTTGCCTGCATCCAAATCCCGGAATCCCATCTTGAATCGCGCGAACATGCTCTGGTTCGCGATGGCGAGCGCTTTGGCTTGTGTTTCCGCGTCCTTCTGAACGGTGGAGAGGGTTTCCTGGGCGGATTTGAGGTTGCCGGTGGCTGCGGCGAGTTCGACGTCGGCGAGTTTGACGCGTTCGCGTGCCGCTGCGAGTCGTTGTGATGCGGCGGCTGCCTGTGCGCTGTCGGCGCCGTGCTGTTTGACCGCGTTCGCGTATGCGTTTTCGGCTTGGATGGCTGCTGCGGTGGTGGTCTGCTGCTTGATCCTCGCTTTGGAGACCGCGGCGGAGGCGGAGGCGACGTCTTTGGAGAGTTGTTTGACCTGGTCGCCTCCGACGTTTTTCATGGCGTCCTTGGCGGTGGTGCCGAGTTCCTTGCCGAGTTGTTTGCCGGCTTTCGTGCCGGCGCCTTTGAGGGAGTCGGCGAAGCCTTTGGCTCCTTCGCGTCCGGAGCCCGCCATTTCGTTTTTGACGGTTTTTTTGAATCCGGTCATGACGGGGAATACGCGGACGGCTCCGGTGCCGACGATCTTCGCCATGGTGGTCTCCCTCTATTCGGTTATGTCCTCGATGGTGGTGGGGATGATGATTTCCTCGTCCAGCTCCGCGAGCGCCTTGTTGATCTCGTCCGGTGTGGTTTTCGCGGCTTCGATCTGGTTGCGGTGGCGTTGCATGGTCCATGGCATGATGTTTTCGGCTGCTTTGCCGTCGCCTATGGTGGCGGCGAGTTGGAGCAGGTCGATGAGTCGTGCGGGGTATGCCCAGTCGGCGAGTTCGGCGCACAGGGGGTTGCCGGGGTCGTCGAGGAGTTGGCCGGTGAGGTCCCAGGCTTCCCTGTAGGCGATGGCGGTGCCGATCTGGTTGGCGCTGATGTTGTAGCGTTCGCGGAATGTGGCCGTGAACGCTTGCCGGTGCTCATGGTGGAGGCGGGCGAGGGCTGTTATTTTTCCAGGACGAGCTGGTTGAGTTTTTGGAAGGTTTCGAAGTATTTGTTGGCCATGTCGATCATGGATGGTGTGGGTTGGGCGAGGAATTTCTTTGCGTCGTCCTTGCCGGCGATTTTTTCGATGAGGCGGGTGAACTGGTCGACGCTGGATACGTCGCCTTCGGTGATGTCGTTGACGTCGTCGAGGCTGAGGTTCAGTGGCATGCTGATGATGGTGCCGTCGGGGAATTTGCCGTAGAAGTGGTTGTCGCCGATGGCGTATTTGCATTTCGCGGCCTGGGCGAGCTGTTTGAGTGCGGCTTCTTCCTGTTCGCTGGTCCAGTCGTCGAAGTCGATGTCGGGGATGGTGTTGGTGGTCATGGTCGGGTGCCTTTCGATGATCGTGGGGACTGCATGGGTTTGTCGGGTTGGTGGGGGTCTCCCGCAGCGACCCGACTGCGTTGCGGGAGACGTTTTGGTTAGGCGGCTGCGGCCACGGGTATGGTCGTCGTGCCGCTGGTCTTGGCGCCGATGGTTGCGGTGACTTTGGCGGTGCCCTCCTTGATGAGGGTGAGCGTGTTGCCGTTGACCGTGGCGATGGCCGTGTCCAGTGACGTGAAGGTCGCCTGGCTTGTGGCCATGCTGCTGGTGCCGTCCGTGTAGGTGGCTTTGGCGCCGAGCTTGAGCGTGGCTCCGGCTTTGAGGTTCGTCGGCAGCGTTCCTCCGGTTTCGGAGGTGACCGTCACCGACGTCAGGGTTTTGGGGCGACGAGCCATTCGCGGTAGAATCCGCCCCATTCGTCGTTGCGGATCCAGTCGAAGGTGACGGCGTTGCCGCCGGCCTCGCCTCGTGTGCTCTGGTCGGGTTCGACGGTCTGGATGCGGCCGAGTCCGTTGCGGCGCAGGCTCATGCCGTTCTTGCCCTTCAGCACCTCGAACATGGGGAAGGTGCTGTCATTGTCGCCATCGACGGTGATCATGCCGTTGGCATCCGGGGTCTTGCCGGTGGTGAGCTGGCGGACGACGTCGTTGAATTCGGCGAGTGTGACCTGCAGGGTGCGGCTCTTGGATCCTCCGAGCTTGTATCCTTCCTGGAAGAATTCGATGTCGTCTTCCTTGTCGCCGCCGTCCTGCGGGCCTCCGTCCTGTTTGAACAGGCCGACCTTGACGTAGCCTGCGGGGAGCACGAGCGGTGTGGCCGCGCCTGCCGCGGGTTCCACCCATTTGGCTTCGCCGGTGAGCTGCACGGCGAGGAAGCCGGTGATGGGCACGAAGACCTTGGTAAGGTCGTTGCCCTCGACGTCTGCTGTCATGATGATTTCCTTTCCAAAAAATCCGGTTATTCTGTTTCGCGTATCTCGCCCATGCAGTGGTATTCGACGGTGAGATACGAGTGGGCCACGTCGGCCGTGTCGGCGATCGGATAGGGGCCGCTGCACGCCTCCACGCTGGTGATGGGGCTTGCCGCGGCCTGGCTGATCGTCGGATCGGTGAGGAGCGCGGCGATCAGGCGCGCGAGGTCGTCGCACTCCCGGTCGTTCTGACGGGTTCCGGCGCGGATGTTGACGGCGAGTTCCTGGTCCCATTGCACGAGGTCGTATTTCGTGGGCGTGAGCTCGTCGACCGTGATGAGCGGCCTGGCGAGCGGGTAGGGCATGGTCTTCGGGGTTTTGGTGCCGATGTCCACGTCATGGCCGAGCCGGCCGAGCCGGCCCGCCAGGTATTCCACGGCCCAGCGTTTGAGGTCGGCGGGCAGTACGATGGTCGTCATTTCACCTGCCTCATCGCGTTGGCGAGCGTGTGGTGCTTGGTTTCGACGGCCATCGCGTAGTCCTCCTCGCTGCTGACCACCTGCCATGCGTTGCGGTTCCTGAATTCGACGTGCTCCACATACAGGCTGTCCCGGTAGTTGCCGGTGACCACGGGCGCGGTGGCGACGGCGATCTGCAGGGCCTGTTTCGCCTTTTCCTCGCACATCCCGTCGATGCCGGGCTCCTTGAGGATCGTGTCGAAGTACGCCTGGTTGAAGTGCATGTCGGTGTCGCCCATCTTGGCCATCAGCCGCCTCCCGCCACCTGTTCGAGGTCGGCGACCAGGGTGGGCCGCCAACCGGTGTAGGGATTCCTGTCGGAAGCAGGGATCCCGGTCACCCGCCACGTGTCGCCGTTGATGATGATCCGGTCGTGGACCTTGATGTCGATGTCCGGATCCGGGACGATGAGCTGCTTGTCGCTCACGATGCCCTGGTCGCGGGGTTCGCTTGTGGCGGAGTCGACGCTGGAACGGCTATACAGATACCCCTCGAACGCGAGGACGAGCGGGTTCGACCAGTCCTCGTCGTAGACGAGGCCTCCGTCGCCCATGATCGGCCGGGCCCGCTGCCGGGTCATCGGCGTGAGGCTGGCCATGCCGAAATCGCTGATCTCATTGATGCTGTCTTCGAAATTCATCGTGGCCCCCAGTTCAGTCGATACGGGTCGAGCATGGACTGTTCGACCTGCAGGAGCTGCACGCCGAGGGTGGTGCCCCCGTAGGTGAGGTAGCTGACCGATGCGCCGTTGACGGACTGGCTGGCCACGCCGGGCTGGGTTCGCGCCCTCTTGGCGAGGGTGCGCAACAGTTCGGCGATTTCCGGCACTTCGTCTCGCGGATACCCGTGGTTGAGCGTCACGGTGACGCTTCCGGGCCTGTCCGGCCAGCATCCCGTGCGCAGCTGGATGGTGCCGGCCACGCTCCAATCAATCCGGTCGACGAGTTCCCTGCCGTCGACAAGGATGCTTGTGATGGAGTTGACGTGTTTGGACGGCAGCGTGAGGATGCTGCCACCGTAGGCGTCGACCTTGAGCGTCTCGTCGATATCGGGGGTGACGTGCCAGCCGCAGTAACGGCGGATTGATGCCTGTGCGGCCTTCATCCACCATTGCGTGTCGATCTGGGGATTGCCGTCGACGATGTCGGGAATCGGCATGGCTGGCTCCTTCCATCAGGCGGTGGCCGTGGTTACGGGGATCGCGGCCGTGGAGTTGTCGGTCTTGGTCAGGGTGCCGCCGGTTATGTTGCCGTCGGAACCCCTGGTCAGGCTGATGGATTTCACGCCGACTCCATCCGTACCTGGAGTGCCCGGATCGCCTTTGGCTCCTGCCGGAATGCCGATGGTCAACACCCCGTTGGCGAGTGTCGCGGTGGGAGCCGTGCCGGCGGCGAGCGCGGTGGCTTTGACGCTGGTGATTTTCTGGCCTCCGCCTGAGAGGTCGAGGGGTTTGCCGTCCGCGTCGTACAGGGCGATTTCGCCGACTGCGGTGGTCGGGTCGAGTGGCTGTTGGACTGTGCGGAATTGTGCCGCTGTCATTCAGGCCTCCTTTTTGGTGGCCTTCGTGGCTTTGGCGTTGGCCTTGGCCTCGTCTGCGGTGAGTACGCCCGCCACCGGTTCGATGGTTTCGGATTCGGGCTCGGGTTGCGGGGTTTCCACGGGTGCCTCGATTGCGGGAGGTTCGGTGGCCGCGTGGCGTGGCGCGTCTTCGGGGCGGTAGCGGATGCCGTTGATGACCTGCATTGCGATTTGGCTGCTCATCACTTGGCCTCCAGTACGACGAAGTTGGCGGGGCGCCAGATGACCTGTGCGGCGCGCAGTTCGGCGCGTACGTAGGTGAGGTTGCGGCTGGCGTAGTCCTTGTGCTGGTTGAATGCTTCGACGGTCAGGCCGCTGCGGTCGAGCAGGGCCATCTGGCGGAAGTCGCCGACGATGGCCTTGCCGGCTGCGATCTGGTCGCATTCGACGAGCGGGCGGCCCCATACGGTGGTGGGGCCGGTGCCGAAGGGGCCGTTGCCCATGAATCGCTTGTTGACGTCGGTCATGAGGTCGATCTTCTCGGCGTCTTCGGGGTTGACGAGGATCGCGGACGCGGTGGCGCCTACGGCGCGCAGCTTGGTCAGGGACTGGCGGATGGCGACCACGAGGTTGCGCGCCTCGTCGTCGGCCTTGGTCCAGTTCCCCGCCTGCACGCCGGTGGTGTTGAGCAGGCCCTTGGGCTGGCCGTTGGTGCCGGTGCCGTTGAGCAGCATGTCGGCGAGCTTGAGCTGGAAGCTGTAGTCGAATTCGTTCTGCAGGAAGCTGGCCATGGCGGAATCGTCTTCGAGCAGCTGGTTGGTGACGGTGTAGCCGTCGGCGTAGCCGTAGACCTTCGCGTCGGCGAGCGCGGTGGCGAATGTGGACTGTGGTTTCTGCGTGTCGGTGGCGTCGTCGCCGGTGTTTTCGGGGATGATTCCGGTGTTGCGGGTGACGCTCAGGATCTGCAGGTATTCGAAGTCGCCTTTGGTGCTGCCTCGGCTGATGAGGTCGAGCAGGGTGATGGCGGGCCGGTTGATCAGGTCGACGGCTGGCATGCGTGTGGGCTGCAGGTGGGCGATGGGCGTGCCGATGGCGTTGCCGGCCTTGGCCTGGAAGTATTCGTCCATGGTGCCGATGCGGGTCTTGTCGATGCGGATGGCGCCGCCGGTGCCGAGTGTGTCGGCGGTCTTGTGCCAGGTCTTGTAGGCGAGGCCGCTGACGAATCGCTGGCCGAGGTCGTGGCCTTCGAGATTGTCCTCGTTCTTTTCGGCTTCGCCGAGGCTCTTGGTGTCGCCGGTGAGGATGCCGTCGAGTCGTTTGGTGTTGGCTTCGGCGTTGGCGAGTACCTGCTGGAGGGTTTCGGCCTTGGTACAGGTGTCGTCGAATTCCTTCTTTTCCGCGGCGGTGAGGTCGCGGTGCTCGTTGTCGGCGTTGGCGAGAATTTCCCGTGCGGTTTTCTTGAGGTCGTTGATCTGCTGCTGGAGATGCATTATGGGTGTTCCTTTCGGAGGGTGTGGTTGGTTTATTGGAGGTTGAGGAGGCGCAGGCGGCGTGCGGCGTCGGTTTTGCGCGGGGCGGGATCCGTGGCGGCGGTTTTCTCGTCGTGTTCCGGCTGCTGGTCGGGGTCGAGGCCGAGGACGGCTTTCTTGGCGCTGACCTCGGTTGCCTGGTTCATGCCGATCGGGCATATGGAGACCTCGTATAGGTCGAGCCGGCGCAGCTCGTAGTAGCCGGGGCTGATGGTGCCGTCGTCGTTTTTCCGGCTGTCGACCCATGCGCCGTCCTCGATGTCGAACGCGAAGCTCATCTGGCTGACGCGGTTCTCCTTGAGGAGTTTGGCGACCTGTTTGCCGAGTGCGGTGCCGGTGTCGATGTCGCCTTCGACCTTGAGCCCGTGCTCGTCCTCGATGGCGCTGGTGGTCAGGCCGAGGTTCTTGAACGGGTCGTCGGTGTCGTGGTTCCAGTAGACGGGGATTCCGGCGCCATGATCCGGGTATCGGCTGGCGAGGGTCTGGGTGAACGCGCCCTTGACGATCTTGTCGCCGCCGAGGTCGATGTTGCCGAATACGGCGGCGTAGCCGGTGAATCCGGTCGTTTCGCCTTCCTCGTTGGTGCGCGCCTTGACCGGCGTGCGTATGGTCTTGGTCAGCATCATGGCTGTCCTTTCTCTGGTTCGCTGGTTGGCAGTTGGGCGTCTCCCCTGCTTTCGGTCTGCCCGTCGTTGGGGCTGGTCTGGCCGCCGATGAGCACGTTGAGCGGGGTGACGAGGCCTTCGCCCTCGTCGAGCTTGGTCTTGTTGAGGAGTTCGCGTGCCTCGTTGGTGGTGAATATGGGTCGGCCCGTGGCGGTGACGAGCGCCTTGTATTGGGCTTCGGGATCGCCGCGCAGTTGGGCGTCGCGGTCGAATTCGAGGTATACGCCCTTGTCGTAGATCTGCAGTCGGTCGCGCAGGCACAGGTTCAGGGTCTGCTCGAGGCTGACGATGTACGGGTCCAAGTAGGTGCCGTAGAGCATCTGTTTGAAAGCGGTGAGGTTGCTGAAGTTGCCTTCCCTGATGCCGATGATCTCGGGTGGGATGCCGTAGGCGTTGGCCACGTCGATCTTGACCTTGTCGCGGGCGTTGAGGTCGTCCACGTCGATGGGTTTGAACCCGTTGAGGGCGGTGGCATGCATGCCGTCGTCCAGGAGCATGCCGCCGCCGGCCCCGCTTTGCCCGCTGGTGAATTGCTTCATGCCGCGTTGGAAGCGTTCGCGGGAGGTGGCGTCGGGCCATGGCTTGTCGCGTTCGATGACGAGCGGGCTTCGGATGCCGTGCCGGTTGACTTCGGCGCGGTATTTCAGGCTCGCGTCGTATTCCTCGAGGATTTCCCGCAGGCGTCGGCGTTTGGGTTCGCCTTTGCCGCTGGCGAACGCATAGCCGACGTTCATGATGATGCCGTCCGTGTGGATGTCGAATTTCGTGGGGTTGGCGGGGTCGATCCACACCTTCGCGCCGGTGGGCTCGTCGAAATCATCGACGGTGGGTCGCCATCGGCGTGCGGGGATGCGTTTCAATCGCAGGCCATTGTCCGTCTGGTCGATGATGGCCAGGTACCGGTCGTCCAGCAGTCCGTCCTGGATGAGCGCGTACCAGAATGCGCTGGGTGGGATTGCGGGGTTTCCGCTCGGGTTGGCGACGAGCGTGGCCAATGGCCCCTCGCGCACCCGGATTCGGCTGCCGTCCGTCTCGCGTTTGTAGACCTTGAGGGGCAGGCTGCTGATCATGCGTGCGATGAAATCGGTGACTTCGCGCAATGGGTGGCTTTTCACGCCTTCGCCGTCCGGGGTGGCGTCGTAGGAGAGCAGGGGCTGGCCCGCGTCAACGACTTCGATGCCGTTGGATGCGGCCCAGTCGTTGAGCAGGCCGTTGTGGGCGAAATACAGGCCGGCCATCAGTCAGCCTCCGTAATCTGGATGAAGTCGATGCGTTCCTCGGGCAGGAGGATCAGGCCGTCGGCGCTGGTTTCGCCGGTGATGTTGTCCACGACGCTCGCGTTTTTGAGTTCCAGCCATTCGCAGGAGTAGGCGGCGAGTGTGCCGTGCCAGGTGACGTTGTCGATGCGGGCGACGATGCGTTTGCCGATGCATCGGCGCAGTGGGTGTCGTTCGAACATGCCGGTTCCTTTCGTCAGAAGGTGAGGAGGTCGTAGGTTTCGTATGCGCTGTGTTCGGGTTCAGGCGGCTCACAGGTTTCGAGCCCGTAGAGGGCCACGGTGATCGCCGCGACGCCGCTGATGTCCACGATCGATCTGCGCCGGTCCCATGCCTCGTTTTCGGCGATGACCTTGGTCACGCCGCCTTCGATGGCCTGGTCCACGAGCGGCTGTGGCGCGTGGATGAGCCGGTGTTCGCGCACCCGGTCTCGCAGGCGTCCGGTCGCGAGACCGATGTGGCTGCCGTCGATCTCATGGACGGTGAAGCCGAGCTGCTTCAGTGGTTCGATGAATTCCATGGCTGGGCAACCTTTGGATTGGATTGCCACCTCCCACATGCCGGATTCCTCGGCCAGATGCTGCATGTATTCGGGCACCCACATCAGGCCTTTGCGCCGTTCGCGCAGACTGACCACCGGGTTGCCGTTGGCGTCGAGCACCGCTGCGGCGATCCAGCTGTGCGAGCGGTCCACGCTCACGTCGATTCCCCACACGGTGCGTGCACCGGTGGGGATTCGGATGTCGAATGGTTTTGCCAAGGTGTTCGTCCAATCGTTGACGTCGATGTAGCCCTCGACCTTCGCGGTGACCCATTGGCAGAGGTCTTCGGTCCGGTATCCGGCGTCGGTCATGCCGGGGATGTCGGCGAGCACGCCTTCCACCGTCTGCGAGCCGAATCCGATGCTGGGGTTGGATTGGAGTATCGCCTCCACGTCGTCTTTCGGACAGTCGGGTTCGGCGCTCCATTCGAACAGCGCGAGCGAGCAGTCATGCCGGGCCGCGTATTCGGCGGCGTCCATGAGTCCTGATTCGACGGTGCGATGCCAGGCGTCGATGAATTCGATGGCCGCGTCACGCTGTTGAATGAGGACCACGCTGGTGCTGTCGCCCGCGTTGCTGATGCCCCACAATTGGCCGTTCCAGAAGCTCTTCATGGTCGGGCTCAATGCGTTCCATGCTGCCCAGTCCTTCTGCTCGCGCAGTTCGTCCATGATGACGCGGGCTGCCGGCTTGCCTCGCGCGTTCTTCGCGGCGCGGATCTCGTAGACGGCGAGTGCACGGCTTTTGATGTATTCCTTGCCGTTCGTGTCGCTCACTTTGGCGGTCGCGGCCTGCAGGGTGGGGATCGCGGCGGCCTGTTCCTCGATGGTCTCCGGCTGCGGGTCGCACCAGAGTTTCACGCTGTTCCATGGTTCTCGGGCGATGTCGAGGTTCTGCGCGGTGCCGACGATTTTAAATCTCAACGGGGGCACGCGGTCGGGGTGGCGTTGGCTGTCCACGTGCAGCCACCATGAGGCGAGCACGCTGGCCACCAGGGTCTTGCCGTTCTGCCGGCCGACGAGCACGATGATGCGCCGGTACCGGTAGGTGATCCCGTCCTCCAACAGCTCCAACGCGTGGATGAGCAGCCACTGCTGCCACGGGTAGAGTTCGATGTGCAGGATCTGGCGAGCGTAGTCGATGACCTCGAAGCCCAAGGATGTGTCCGGGGTGAGCTCGCGCAGCGGCTTCGTCCACAGCCTCGGTTCGGTGCGGCCGTAATGCTTCGACATGGCTGCTCCGATCCTCCCAGGTCTAGATGCCGAACTTGCGGCGACGGAACGCCGTGAGCTCGTCCACCGGCTCGCCGTCCGATTCGGCCGCTGCGGCGCCGGCGTACTCCTTGAGCTGTTTCCTCGCCGCGGGCGTCGCGCCGAGCTCTCGCAGCACGTTCATCAGGTGAGGCACCAGATACAGGGCCTTGGTGACCTCCTGCCCCTGGCCGTGGCGCAGCGCGTAGTCGATCTGCCGGGCCACCGCCCGTCCGGTCGCCACCAATGCGGAATCCGCGTCGGTGATGGCCAGCGCCTTGAGCGTCGCCTCATAGCTGGCGGTGATGCCCTCATGATCGCCAGGCTTGTCCAATAGGCGCATGCGTTTCTCGCTCAGGGACAGGCACGTGCTCATGGCCGCGGAATCACCCTTCTTGGCCAATGGGTATTCGATCCTGAACATGGCGTCGATGCGTTCCAGCTCGAGCTGGCGTTCGGTGTCGTAGTCCTTGCCCTTGCGCTTCTCGGCCAAGGCACGGCGTATCGCCGCCTCGGCCGACGTGACGGTCTTGAAACCAAGCTCGTCACGAATCCTCTGCAACGGTTCGGCGCCCATGAACATGTCAAGAGCCCGCTGATCCTTGGAAGCACTCATAATCAACCCCCAATCAGCCGAACTGGCGGCAAAACAACCCAATTACCAACCAAACAACCCGAGCCACCGGAAAACAACCGGAAAAGACCAGTAAAAATACGCCCCTCAGAAACGGCGGAATAAAGCCGATTCCGAGCCCTCGCGCGCGATAGGGTGGCCAGGTCAGGAGAGGGAGGAAAAGTGCGCGCGGGAGGGTGGGCCTACCGACATCGGTCTGCAAATCCGCACTCCCCTACCCCACCGGCGAGGCAATCACACACCCAACGACGTGTAAACGATCGCTCCGGACATGCGGAACGAGTCAAGCACCATGTCGATGTGCTCATTGCGCTCGCCGACATGCAGCACGGCGCTGGCGCGACGGCCACGGGCCGGACCGATGGGCGCGAAAGCTTCAAGCCTGCCTTGCTGCGCGGTCACCGATCGCAGGTGGCCGTTGTTGGCGATCGTTGGACGGAGCTTGGCCTTGCGCACGAGATGCCGGACGCTGTTGTATTCGGCGCGCACCGGTGCCATGTATCGGCCGATGATCAGTATCGTGCATGACGGATCCTCGTCGAGCATCATGGCCAATCGTTGGCAGATGCTGTGGTCGTTGTCCATGACGCAAGTCCTTTCGTATGTAGCTCATCACCACCAGGCGGGGATGACGTCGCCCAGATCGAGCCGAGGCTGGCCGGCGCCGCGCTCGCGGTTGCATTTGCGGTGTGAGTGGCGGAAGCCTGCGGGATCGTCCTGCAGGTCTGGATAGTCGCGCACCGGGTAATAATGGTCGAGCTCATGGCTCGCGTCCGTGGTGCCGGGCGGCACGCTGTAGTCGATGCGCTTGTGGCAGATCCAGCAATCGGCGGCGGGGCTTCCCTCGGAGTCCAGGCGCTTGCCTTCCTCGAAGAACGCCTGCTTGGCTTTCTCGAAAGCACGGTTATGCGTACGGTTGGAACTCATGCGCCGACCCTGAAGAATTTCGAGGAGATATACGAAAGGCGGGTTATAGGCCAAAATGTGTGTCCGTTTTGGCTTGTGTTCCTTTGTGGCAGTGG